>Ga0192647_100008_pt1 | contig 128818 bp, 152 predicted proteins | sample LauGreFa1BDMLBSN_2_FD_133046 | JGI IMG/M metagenome (GOLD analysis project Ga0192647, IMG submission 133046) | Freshwater lake microbial communities from Lake Michigan, USA - Fa13.BD.MLB.SN - reassembly | ecosystem: Environmental > Aquatic > Freshwater > Lake | place: Lake Michigan, USA... | reverse complement strand
GTAACAGTTGCCTGTGCATCACCTGCAGTTGCAGATACACTCGTAGGCTGGCCAGGTGCGCGGCCTGATTGTGATGCGCTACTGCCTAGTATAGGCATTTAGCTTATCCTACTCGCCCGAGGTAATTTCTACCCATGAAATTGAAGCTTCATCCCATGAGTACTCATTGCCATCTGTAGGATAGGCAACTGGTGCTTCCCAGTCGTTATCTGCATTAAGTATCCATGAAGAGTATGGTTTTGGCAAGGTAAACTTTGTTCCATCCCAGGTTCCGCCAATTGCAGCCTTAGGCTCCTCGTGCGCGGATACGATGTGATCAAGCGCAAACTCATTTTTGAAGTGAGTAAGCAATTCCTCTGAAGGACTATCAAATACGGCGATGTTTACAACATCACCATTTTTAACGAAAGCGTAGTTAGTCTCAGCCATGGCTTCTCCTTGTTATAGAAAGACTAAGCCTATTTTATACCAACTAAAAAATTATGAGTAGTCTTTGTCCTGTCTAAACTTACGCTTATAAGAATCAAAGAAGCTTGATCGAAGTTGCTGGCTAATCGCAGCCTGGTCCTCAAGCTCTTCCTTATCGCCTACCTTTACCTCCCATGACTCACGGTTGATAGGTATTACCTGCACCATTGGAGTTCCCGCTGGAATTAGTCCTTCAAATGTAACGTCATTTAGCGTGAATGGAAAGTTGGTTGGTGAAAAGTATTGATCGGTATCAACTATACCCGGAAGAATAGTGAAAGGCTGATTTTCTCTGTGCATAGGCGCCATGAAAAGAATTGACCAGTTCTCTGGGGTGCGAATTGACCAAGGGTTAATCCACTTAGGAAAAGGCGCGCCATTTACCGCTGGATGAAGTGGTGCCTGCTCAATAGGGTGAAATTGAATCGGTCCAGCACTTGGCCACTCATACCAAGGAGCTCCATCTTTCTGCGAGACATACACGTCCACGTATGTTGTAAGGATATAACCTGCGGTGATCGCATCAAATACAGGCATGCATCTTTTTATTGTTGCCGAGGTGTTTCCCTCTCCAGTTGGCTTTTTCTCACCGGAGATATAGGAGTCAGTTTTCTTGTACCACTCCGGAATCATTGTGCGAGCGGGCTGCGGCTCATATAGAGAAAGGTCAATACCAAACGTATTTGTGAACGTGATTATCTGAGTCATAGGAGGACTGTATCATAATATAGAATAGATACTATGCTTACGTTAGATGACATCTGCAAGGTCCTTCACCTTGACTGCTATGGACCATGGCACCTTGAGGATCATTACTTTTATCGCAACGAGGAGACCCATCACCATAACCAGCACATGGATATGGCCAAGAAGCTTTACCTTGCCATCAACTACGGTATGAACAAGGTCAATGACTCCTACGTGTTTAAGGACTAAGTAAGAAAGAATCTACCTTTGATATGATCTCCTTGACCCAAGGAGACCAATGAAGAAGATCTTATCCCCACTTGCGGTGATAGTTTTAGCCCTAACACTTTCTGCCTGCAACTTTGACGGAAAGTTCCGCTACCCATGTCAGGACCCAGCTAACTGGGAAAAGGACGAGTGTAAGCCACCAATTTGCACTGTAAACGGTGCGTGTCCTGAGGATCTCGTTGGAGACCTTATAAATCGGGATAACGTGAGCGGCGATACTATTGACGAGTCAATAACGGGAGAAGGTTTAGATGAGTAAACAACGATATACGTCCGCTGAGTTAGATGCGCGACTTAAATTTACGCTAGGCTTTATTTTAGGTCTTATTCTTCTTTGCACCGCGATTGGAATTCTCTACGCGCTTATATTTGTAACACAACCCGTGAATGCACAGTCTGAAAACGACAAGATGTTCTTTAACGTCTTAGGATCTATTGCTACCTTTATCACCGGAACACTTGCGGGTATTCTTATTGGATCAAAAGGTGGAGATACCTCAATTGCATCCTCACCTGAGGAGCAGCCACCTGTAGTTGTCGACGAAACTCCAGTTTCACCAACACCAGACGATGCTAAGGCAGCTGCAGAGGCAGAGTCTGCAACTCAAGGAAAGCCAAACTCACAGATGCCAGACGAGCAACCAATTGACGAAGACTGGGATAAGGAGGACTAATTATGTGCGCAACATGCGGATGTCGTAAGAAACCAAAACCAAAACCATCGAAAGGTAGATAATGGCTGACAAAAACGGAGACGGAATTGTTTATCATCGCTCAGATTGTAGTCTTGGTTATGTAAGATGGTATGGAGCAGGTGGTGACTGGTCTGGTTCAACATGTGAAACATGGGGACTTAATGATAAAGCACTGCAGTACATTCACGACCACCCTGAGATAAACCACAGAGCTGAAGATATTTGGGCAATGGAGTGGAACGATGTCGTTATGCCAGTACTTAAAGAAGGTTATGAGAAAGTAGAAGCGGGCGTAATTGATGCATATAACTGGGTGGATGCAAACGCTTGCAACCTAGCAGTAACCGCGGCAATTTCTGCAGGGGCTGTTGCTCTCTTTACACCAGCGCAACCTCAAGGCGCTGCAACATCAACTACTCTATCTCTTATGGCACAACCAGTTCTCTGGGCTACAGACAAAGCACTAAAGGTAGCCGTGGTAGCGGGAATGAGTACAGTCATAAAAGATGCATTTTTACTCATACCAGAGGTTGCAAACAGTATTGACGAGACGCTGCTATACAACATAATTTCAAATTGTTTGGCTGTAAGCCTGGATTCAGCAGAACTTTGGGCAACACCAGCAGGTGTTGGTCTTGCAATTGCAGCAGCATTTGCACCTGTTATCGCAGATTTGATTTGTACAAAAACCTGCCCTGAAGGATTCACGAAAGCGTTTGGTGCGTAATGGCAGAGCAAGGAACAGCAGCTCGTCTTATTGAAGTTGCCAAGGAAGAGATTGGGACCATTGAGGGTCCCAAGGACAACGAAACAAAGTACGGTGCTTTTACCAAGGCTAACTTCCAGCCGTGGTGTGGGTCTTTTGTCATGTGGTGTGGAAATGAAGCTGGAGTAAAGATTCCAAACACTGTCTACACTCCAGGTGGAGCTGCCGCGTTTAAGAAAGCTGGTCGTTGGTATGACGCACAGATCTGTGATCCAGATCCTGGCGACATTGCGTACTTTGACTTTCCAGGTGACGGCGTTGATCGCATCTCACACGTTGGTATCGTTATCAAGGACAACGAGGATGGAACTGTTTGGTGCATTGAAGGCAACACCTCAGGTGATCCTAAAAAGAGTCAGCGTAACGGCGGCGAGGTTGTAAAGAAGCTGCGTGCCTATAAGAAGAACAAGGCAAACGTTCAAATCTCGATCGTTGGCTTTGGTCGTCCTAAGTTTAAGGGTGAAGGTGCAAAGGCTGATGCTCCAGCTGCTGCTCCTGAAAAGAAAACCTGTAATGCATGTGGACAGGAAATCAAGTAGTTGTACACATATAGAGTTCGTAAGGTACACAAGATCGTTGATGGCGACACCATTGACGTTGATATTGATCTAGGATTTAATGTCTCCTTTTATCAGCGTGTGCGCCTTGCGGGTATTGACACTCCTGAGTCTAGAACTAAGGATGCTTATGAAAAGGAACTTGGCCTTGAGGTAAAGAAAAAACTCGGCGAGTATCTTGCTAATGCCAAGGACATTGTTATTAAAACTGAGAAGCCGGACTCGACTGAGAAATACGGTCGCATTCTTGGTTGGTTATACATTGACAATCAAGAGCAGTCAATTAACCACGCGCTCATTGCATCAGGTTATGCTTGGGAGTATATGGGTGATGCTAAGGTTAAAGACTTTGATCTTTTAAAGAAGCGTCGCGAAAAGGCAGCTAAGTAATGTCAGGAACTATTAAGAAAATACGTAAGCATCCCTTTAATAACACGCAAATTAAAGATGGAAAGATAGTTCGTCTAAACAAGAACGGCACACTTCGTGCGGTGTTAGACGATTATAAGGTCAATCACAAGAAGTAGTTGCTAACCGCAGCGGACGCTACTCAAGGAATGTCCTAAAGACATACTCGTCTATCGACCTTCCACTCAATGTTTACCCTTCGCCACGGCTAGCTTCATCTAATGCAGATGGAGTGGATGGCAGTTGTACGTCGTACCCAGGACGGTAACTTGTTCTCTCAGACTCACGTGCGTTAACTACCCGCCTTACATGCTGGGCACAAGCTCAATGCTATTATATCAGGATTGATTTTATTGCTGTTTTAAGGTGTTTACCCAATCAACTATCGCCTCAAGAGATAGGTCCATCATTCCGTCTTCGCCGATGAGTTCCTCAAGACGTTCTATAGCTGGAGCAAGTTCCTCCTTGGTAAGACCTGTTTCTCGAGCAATATGCTCTTCCATAAGTCTCATCAAATCACCTAAGAAGTCCAACGGCACGAGCGCCAGTCTTTCCTCCTCAAGGAACTTATTTAGAGCATCATCGTCTCTTCCGTACTCAGGGTCTAGATCCTCGTCATCGAACATGCGTAAATATTATCTTACAATACTTGCGGTGATAGTTTTACGTTAGTTACAGCTTAAACTAAGTTACTTCTGAGTAAGGCACCAGGAAGTCCTACTAAGAAGTCTCCAGCTTGTGATAGATTACGACCCTACAGGTAAGGTAGGGGAAAATGTCAGCTGGCGTTCACAACATCAAGGCCGAGAAGGGTGCAACCTTCTCTCAGACCTTCACCTGGAAGATTGATTCAAATCCGGTCAACCTAACAAGTTACACTGCTCGCATAAAGGTTCGCGATTCTAAGAGAGCACCTAGCGTGAACCAAGTCCTTTCTCTAACATCCGCTGCGGGAGGAGGGATTACATTAGGCGGATCCGCTGGAACAATCACGGCAATAATCGCGGCGACGACTATGGATAATATCGTTGCAGGTAAATACGTTTATGACCTGGAGCTTGAAGCTTCAAATGGGACGGTAACACGTCTTCTTAAAGGATCATTCACCGTCTATGACGAGGTGACATATTGACAGATCCTACAAGTATTGTTTATATCACCAACCCCTTAACAACTGTCACAGTAGACGAGGCTCCTGACACCGTAGTTGAGATTTCATTAACTGAAACAACTGTCACGGCTGTAACTGAGTCTGACATCACAGTTGAAACAACCACGTCTCCTATATCTGTTGTTGTAGTTGCTGAGCCACTTATCACAGTTGAAACAACCACAAATGATGTTGAGGTAGTAATATCAAATTTGCAAGGTCCTCAAGGAGGAGTTGGTCCCACAGGTGTAACAGGTCCAACTGGTATTCAAGGAGTAACTGGTCCCGCTGGCGCTCCCACTGGGCAAACTGGTGCAACAGGTAACACCGGTCCCACAGGTCAGGCTGGTGCAGTTGGCGCAACTGGCTCACAAGGTAACACTGGCGCAACAGGTGCGGTTGGGCAAACTGGTATTACAGGTGAGCAAGGTATTCAAGGAAACGTTGGCGCAACTGGCTTAACGGGTCCAATTGGCGCTCGCGGTTTCACAGGTAACACTGGTGTAACTGGTGAGCAAGGCATTCAAGGAAGTTACGGTGAGACTGGAGCAACAGGCTCACAAGGAGATCAAGGTCCACAAGGCATAACTGGTAATACTGGTATTACAGGTTTACAAGGTAACACTGGTAATACTGGTGCAGCTGGCTTACAAGGTATTCAAGGCATAACAGGCGTGACAGGAAGTACTGGATCTCAAGGAAACACTGGCGTCACTGGTGCACAAGGCGAGCAAGGTATTCAAGGCATAATAGGTCAAACAGGTTTAACTGGTAACACTGGTGCAGCTGGTGAGACTGGCGCTATCGGACAAACAGGAAGTATAGGAGCTACAGGTGAGCAAGGACAAATTGGATCTACAGGTATTACTGGAAGCACAGGCGCAACGGGAGCAGTTGGACAAACTGGATCTCAAGGAGATGTGGGAGCAACTGGACAAGCTGGTTCCACTGGACCTACAGGACTAGTAGGAAACACTGGTGTCACTGGTCCAACTGGTGAAGTTGGAAATACTGGCGCAGTCGGTGAAACTGGAGCTACTGGTGTTCAAGGAATTCAAGGTGAAGTTGGCATAACTGGCGCTACTGGCCAAACAGGCGTGACAGGCGCAACTGGTGAAGTTGGCGCAACGGGAGCAGTTGGACAAACTGGATCTCAAGGAGATGTGGGAGCAACTGGACAAGCTGGTTCCACTGGACCTACAGGAGTAACTGGTCAAACAGGCGTAACTGGTTTACAAGGTAGTACTGGAAACACAGGTCTTACAGGCATAACAGGAGAGCAAGGTGTAACTGGTAATACTGGCGCAGTTGGCAATACTGGTGTAACTGGCTCAACAGGTCCGACAGGCGATGAAGGCCAATTTAGCATCGTTGATGCAGTTCCACCAACAGGTGTAAGTGGGGCTGCTTGGTTTAACGCAAATGACGGTGCGGTGTACGTTTACTACGACGGCGTATGGGTAGAAGCTGTTGGTGGTAACATCGGGCCGGTAGGAAATACTGGGTTAACTGGTGCTACTGGCGCAACAGGTGCAGTTGGTGCAACAGGCGCAACAGGCGCGGGAGTAGCTGGAGCAACAGGAGCGACTGGCCCTACTGGCGCTACAGGTTCTGCTGCTACCGCAGGTTCATGGACTATTACCACAGGCACGAACACTTACAGTTTTACAGTTCCAAGTGGTGGCACATACTCCATGTGGGTCAGGGGAAATATACCTAACGGTATTATAGTTTGGAATGCTACAGCCACTGTGACAAATGCTAATGTAGCAGCAATAGGATATCAATATGCTTGGAACTATACGGGTGGTGGAAGTCCTATTTCAATAACTGCCATACCTAATCAGATTAAAGGAGTAGCAGGTACGATTAGTACAGATGCTACGTATGCGGGAACTAGTAGTAATACGTTTGATTTTACAATTGCCAACACCAGTGGCGCATCGCAGACCATTTATTACGGATATACTACTATTTAATAGTTAGTAGCAAACCCTTTTATACCGCCTAAAGACGCCTTAAAAGCATACACCCTTCAACTTAAGGGTTAATAGCAGTTTTCTTCTCATGTCTGTTTGTAAGAATTGTACATTAGAACGGACAAAGTATTATATCTGCAACAAATGTACATGCGGTATTTTATACATTTCTAGCCATTTATAGTATGATGTCTTAATGGAGCTTGATGACAAGATAGCCCTTCTTTATGCACGTGTGTCTACATCTATGCAGGTTCAAGACGGAATCTCGCTGGAGGTTCAAGAGCGCACGTTACGTCAGGCAGCAGAGCTTGCAGGGTATAAAAATGTACAACTGATACGCGAGGAAGGCCGCTCTGGCAAGTCAATTAAGGGTCGCCCTGTCCTTCGTAAGGCACTTACAGACCTAGAGTTAGGTAAAGCCCATGCGTTATTTGTTACCCGCCTAGATCGCCTATCTCGCTCAACGCAGGACTTTCTATCTATCATTGACCACTCTAAGACGTATGACTGGCGACTAGTTCTTCTTGATCTTAATCTCGATACGTCCTCGTATCAATCACGATTCGTCGTCACAATCATGTCCGCTCTTGCTGAGATGGAAAGATCTATCATCTCCGAGCGTCAGAAGGACGTTCACTCTTACAGACGCTCAACAGGCAAAGTGTGGGGAGTAGATCTTGGCCCTAAGAAAAGAATCCCACAAGATGTGTTAGATCGCATATACGCTGAAAGAGAAGCAGGAACGTCTATGAACGGCACAGCTAGAATATTAAACGCTGAAGGCATCCCTGCTGCGTATGGCGGGAAGTGGTCTGCGTCTAGTATTAAGTATATTCTTGATCGCAAGTAGACTTTTCCATAGCAAGATAAAATAGCAAAATGGCTCGTTTGATTGGAATTGCGTCATCACATGGAATGTCACTTCGTATTCTTCTTTCTATATCAGTAAATGGTGCTGGATATTTGGCAGGTCCAAGAAAAGACGGTGCTGGATACGCAAGTGCAAGAATTGAAAAATTTAACTTTGTTACGGAGTCAAGAACAACAATCTCTGCAACCATGCCAAGTTCACAGCTGGGCGCTACAGCTGGTTTTGGAGATGCAACAACTGCTGGGTATTTTGCAGGTGGTATTGATTATCCGTCAGTCTACAATACAACGCAAAAACTAACTTACTCTGGAGAGACTAGAAGTCAGATAGGAAGTACTTTCACTACTGCTAGATTTAATAATAAAGGTTTTGGAAACACTTCTGGAACTAATGGTTATATGGCAGGTGGACAAGACTTGTCAAGTTTTTACACTACTTCTCGCAAGCTTGCCTTTTCAAATGAAACATGGAGTGATATTGGCGCAGTCCTTTCAGCTAACAGATCAGGCGCTGGAACTGCAGCAAACGCATCTGTTGCAGGGTATTTTTGCGGTGGGTATAACGGATCAGTATCAATAAGTAGTATAGATAAGCTTTCTTTTTCTAGTGAAACAATGTCTACCCTAGCTTCGTCAATGCCTGCAGCGTTTGATAATGCTGGAATGATGAGCAATACTGCTTCAGCAGGGTATATTGTTGGAGGACAACAGACTGGCATATTCAAAATTGCTTATGCTACTGACACAATTTCTACTTTAAGTGCAACAATGCCATACAAAAACACATTCTCTGCGTACTGGAGCTGCCCAACGAACTACGCTGCGGTTGCTGGAGCGCGTCTTGATCCGTACCCAGACGTGACAAATGCTATTCAAAAGATTGACTATAGTACTGAAACAAGAACAGCATTTGGAGCAACCTTAGAAGCAGGTGGTGAAACTAGCCACTATGGAGTTTCAAATGCTTTGTTAGGAGCATAGTGAGTAATTTAGTTCCATTAGAACCAAATCATCCAATTTTTGATGCTTTGATGGAAATACAAAAACCAAGGTCTAGATTTCAACTAGAAGCATTTGTAGCAGGACAACACGATACCGATGAGCAAAAGTATAAGCAAGTACTATTAGAAATACAGTCTTTGATTTATTCTATAAAACATGCGGCATTGGACATAAAAAAGATGAATATAGAAGCTGAAAGACTTCGTTCTACTGGTGACGAAATAGATGCTATTGAAGCAGAAAAGAAAGAATTATCTATAGAACAAAGCAGTCTTGTTTTTAAGGGGGCACAAAGAGAACTAGCAGATTTAATAGAAATGTGGGAAGCTTTTCCTCATAAGTACACATACGAAGAAATTGAAAAAAACCAACCCGCGTACTGGGAGTCTAGACTAGTTCGTCAAGCGCAGTTAGAGGCAATTGGATCTCAAGGAAAAATTGGATGGGCTGCACTAGACTCATTAAGACAAATAGGCAGACTAAACGTAGAAGAAGAACTGTCAAATATGCTTGAACAACAAAAGGAGCTGTAATGACTACTGACTATCCAATGAGTGGCGCTATCATAGGCAAAGATCCTATAGTGTATAAAGGAAATAGGTTTATTTGGAATGAAGATCTTAATAAATGGGAACTAGAAGAAAAGTAACTAACTAGCAGCTCTCAAGGCGTCTGCCAAGGCTAAGCTTATCGCAGGACAGGCGTTAACTGCTGAGGAAGCGGACGTACTCGTTTTATAAATTAAAGAGCCAGACAAGCAAGTATAAATACTCACTGTCTGGCTCAAGCTCTAGCCTCTCTCCCCTGACAAGCTAAAACGTTTTATTACTATATAACTAAAGTGGAGTCTTGTAAATTCCTACGGGCGGGCAAACCTTGAGGCTACGCCCCAGTCTACTTCTCCAGATTGCACAACGCGTGGAACTAGCGCTCGTCCTTTAATCTCTGCCTTTGATCCTAAACCTGAAACCTGCATGCCTCTATCACTTATCTTGCGTTGAAATGCAATTTGTGTCATCGGGCGCTCGCCGCGTTCCTCGGACCATGCGCGATACACTGCATATAAAGCCTTAACTGGTAAGCTAGTGCCTTCCGCCTCCTTGGTTTCCTCATTTAAGAAGATACCAATGCGATCCTCGTTCTTTCTGTATATCTCGCTTGCCTCGGAGACTGCCTTACATGTTCCAAGCGCATCTCGTGCAGATGAGCCAAGCAGTTTAATTGCGCCCTCAACTGCCCATGATAAAACAGCAGGCAAGGCGCCTTCAGGATCAAAGATGTAGTGCTTTAACTCTGGGTCTGGATTCTCCGGAACATTTAACAACGGAACAGGGCGAATACGACGCCACATTGCGTCATCGTTAATTATAGGACGGTGATTAGTTGTAACCCACAGTTTAGCTCTTGATGAGAACGTGAATGGTTTTTCACCAGGTGAACGTGCGGAGATTTCGCTTGATCCTGTAAGTTTCTTAACTGAGTTTTCCTTAAGTCTTTCTGACTCTGGCAATTCGTCAACCCAAACAAGACGACGACCACGCAACTCTGCCCAGTGATAAAGATCTGAGCTTGATGACATACCGTCACCTTGTGCAAGAATTGACGAGTCCAATGGCCAAGCGTATTGCTGTGTGCCCATTGCCTTTACCAAAGCTTCAACAAGCGTGTTTTTACCAGAGCCAGATGGGCCATAAACTAAGAACATTACGTCATAAGTTCTTAAACCTGTAAGTGAGTAGCCTGCTGCACGTTGTAACCAATCTTGTAATTCCTTATCTCCTCCTGTTGCAAAGTCCAAGAATTGTTCCCACTTAACGTTTCTCATTCCTGGTGTGTATGCAACTGGCGCTCGTCTCGTGATGTACAAATCAGGACGGCCTTTAAGAAGTTCTCCAGTGCGTAAGTCAATAACACCATTTATAACCCCAAGCAGCGTTTCATCTGAGTCCCAGTTTTCTACACCAACTAAAACACGTGGATCAGATGTTGCGTTTTCAATTGAGCCTGCAATACGTGAATTTGACTTTGCCTGTAACGCCCAACGCATTACCTCTGCTTGCTTATCTGCATCTTCGTAATTTACAACCTCTGACGCAATAACTGGTGATAGCTTCTTTGCAAGTTCCTGCATCTCTAAGTTTTCAACGTCAGGTTTCCAATATCCACCGTCCCAGTGAAACCAACCAAGACCAGGAGTGTAGCGCACAGCTGGACCAAATGAATCTACAAGACGACGACCATTACCTGTATCAGTTAATGTTCTTTTACCAGGTTCGCCACCTTCGTTATCGTTTACAGAGTCAACGTCGCGTGGAACGTCAATCTTTGTAAGATCAGACGCACTTGAACTTGAGTCACCATCAGATATAGACTGGTAAACACTTCCTCCAATGGTTCCTGGCATCTTATATGTCTCAGTTGATTCAACTGCCTTTTGAGCTGCCTTTGTAAGCTTATCGCGAGTTTCCTCTTGAGATTTTTGTGCCCATTCATTAAGTCCTGGCCAAAGTCTTTCAGTTTTTGGGTTTTCTATAACAAATGTAATAGCACGACGAACGTGCATTAACAATCCTCCAGGTCCTTCAAGCTCTAGCGGAGGCCTAACCTTTTCTGCGTTAAATCGAATCATCATTGTTTCAACTGCAAGGCGTCCTGCCTCAGTGTTTACTGGAAACTTATTTGCAAGCGCACAAGCCATGCGAAATATGTCTACCGCGCGAGAGCCTTCATCGATTCCTTCTTCAAGAAGCTTATCAACGTCAACACGCTCGCCACCAAAATCTAAATTATCTAAGAAACTCCAGTCGCCTTCGCCTAAGGAATTTGCAGAGCGTCTGCCTTTCTTACGAAGAGAGACAAGTAACTCCTCAGGAGCCTGTGCCATTTCAATTTCCCAAGGCGCCTTTCCTAAAACCCAGTCGTAACACACACCTGAAAAGTGTCTTGATGGAGCAATTAAGACATATCCGTTGTGCTTAATATCAATTCCATTAAGACCAGATTTTTTAAGATTTCCAACAAGCGCTTCGTTTTCATCGCACTTGTAAAATAAGTGACGACCTCTTAAAACCTTTCCGCCACCGATTGTGTACTCACCCGTGATTGCCTCAACGGTTGGAGGAAGCGCGCCTTCTACAAGTTGTTCAAACTTTTCAAATGAATCAGGCCCGCCAGAGCGTGGATCAATGTCAATTACAAAGAATCCACTTGATTTACACATTACACCAATGTTCATCTGTGAATCTTTTTCCCACCACTTATTTACAGTGTCAGGATCATTAGTTGCAAACTTGTTCCACTCAGGGAGCGACGGGTGCTTACCAACGTCCTTTGGCTCAGAGTGAGTCCCTCCACATGTGCAACGTCCACCAACAATTCCATAGCAAGGTAGAAGTTGCCAACCGTTTTTAGCGTACCATGTTGCGGCAGGTCCTAGGCGTCCTTCTGCTGATTCCCAGCTACTCATAGAGACACCTCGGCTAGCATCTTTTTGTCGCTCTCCTATCAAAAACTATTACGTAACAACACTTTTATTGTGAATCTGTAATCATATCACTTTTTTGTCGTAGTTGTTATCGGGCGACTATAAACGGTCTATATTCATAAGTACACCACATTTATAATCTTTTATAAACTCAACTATATTGATATACAATTAACCATTGCTTACGGCTGGAAGGGTTGAGAATTATGCAGGACTTTGTCTCACAGTTTGGCATGGCTGTAGCCTTTATCGGCGGCGCTTCCGCAGTGGCTGGTCTTCTTTTTACCCTATATAAGGTAGTTAAAAGAATTGACGCGGCGATTGGCATAGATGACGCAGGAAGAACGATCTCAGACCGCATGGACCGCGTTGAATATCAACTTTGGGAAAATAGTGGCGAGTCCCTAAAGGATCAAGTTAACCAAATCGAGAAGCATGCAATTCAAACTGCAACCGAGGTAGGTTTTATCAAGCAGGTACTGTTGCAGCTGCTTCAAATGCCAGATATGCAGTCTCCTGAGCCAGAAACTCCAAAAACACGTAAAAAGAAAACAAAAGCTGCTTAAAGTAAAGCAGTTTTACTTTTATCCTGTTTTTTATATTAAAGTACCTTAGCATAGAGGTTGAAGGCAACGATACCGGCAAGATTGATAAAAACTTTTTTGCCTAAGTTGTTTACTATTCTCGAGTTATAGTTTATAGTATCTCCTAACACGCCACTTCTCATCAGCGTGTAACTGGAGATAACATGTCGCTGTCGGACCGACTGCAGGAGGCCGCAAGCTCAAATCGCCCTGGATTACCTTGTCGTTTAGGGTCATTGATGCGAGGAGACGAGCTTCCTAAAAACGAAAAAGAATATCTTGAAAAAATTTTAGATGTAGAGCTTGGTGACCCAAAGCGGGTTCCAACCACTGCGGTTGCTGAAGCCTTAAAACAGGAAGGCTACATAATTAGTGTAGCCGCGGTTCAACGTCATCGCCGCAAGCAGTGTCGCTGTTACGGATCAAGTCCTAAGTACTCCAAAGGAATAGGTAGATGACATTTTCTGAGAAGTTAAACGAACTTCTTTCAAGTCCAACAAGTAGTTTTGCTCAACGAGCTCGCCCTACCTATCCAACAGGTTGGGAGCCTGGAGTTCTTCATGAGGAAGACGGTAACGTTACCGTCACAACAGATCTTGTTCCAAAGATTGATGACGAGGACTCGTGGAAGGCAGCGGTACAAGCTTTAGGAGTTCAAGTCCCAGAAGGTTGGACTGTTCGTCTTTATGAAGCACGCTACGATCCCGCCGCATGGCACCGTGACAGTGAAGGATCCGAGGCGGTAACACGACCAGCCTGGAGATATCGCTTTAAGGTAGAACAGGCACGCGTAAGTGACGTTAAATACGATGATCTTATTGATCTTATTAAAAAACATAAGCCGCATAAGCCAAGCGGTAATGAAGTTGGAACACTGCAGTGGGTTTTAGCCACAGGTGACTGGCAACTTGGTAAGACAGACGGCGATGGCGCTGATGGAACTGTAAAACGAATACTAGACTCGCTGGATCAATCAATTGAACGCATTAAAGAGTTAAAGCGTGTAAAGAAGTGGTCAGGTAGCGCGGTATTGGCCTTAACAGGCGATTGCGTTGAGGGCTTTCTTTCTCAAAATGGCGCAAACATGTGGCGCACCAATCTTACGATGACAGAGCAGGTTAGACTATACCGCCGCCTCGTGTTTGAGATGACAACACGACTTGCAGGAGAGGTAGATAGCCTTCTCGTCACCGCAGTTCCTGGAAACCATGGAGAGACGGTTCGCACCGCAGGAAAGATGTCAACGCGAATGGATGATTCATGGGATATTGATGCGGTTATTGCAGTTGCGGATACGCTCAAGACAAATCCACAAGCATACTCGCACGTCAAGTTCGTTATGCCAAGCAAGGATGAGGGCACCGTAGTCTTAGATCTAGGTGGAACCATAACCGCGCTTGCGCACGGGCACCAGGTGCCTCGCGGAGACGTTCCTAAGTGGGTTGCTGAGCACGCTAAGAACATGGCGCCCGTCGGTGACGCTCACCTTGTAATTACAGGGCATCATCATCATCTTCGTATTCAATCGCTAGGGCCAAGAACCTGGATACAGGTTCCAGCCATGGAGTCGGAGTCAGTGTGGTGGAGACACCGCACAGGCGAAGTTTCTCCTCCAGGAATGGTAAGTGTTCTTGTAGGTAACGGAACATGGTCCGATCTGGCAATTTTGTAAAATATCCAAGTAATAAACTAAATCTATTGGTAGTATTTACCTGCCGACTACTGTAGTTTTGTAAGCAAAGAAGTGGGCGCGGTTTTTGTTACACAAGAACGGAGCCTAAGTTGCCGACCTGGTCCGATGATGTGGTTATTCGCACCGTCATAGGTACATACCTTACGTCTCAAGGCATTGCTGGTCGTGGAACGATTACATTTACTCCAACCACTACTGTATATGACACGGATGATGCGGTAGCTGTAAGCTCACCTATTACGGTAACCCTAGATGCAACGGGTTCATTTAGCATAGATCTTCCAACCACAGATAACGTACTTCTTTCTCCTACAGGTTGGGCATATGAAGTTTCAATTCGCATCAGCGGAGTTAAATCAACTAACGTAAGAGTTTTCATACCTCTAGGTGATGGAAGTGACGTTGATCTTTTCTCACAAATTGGTCGCCTTGTTCCAACTACAACATCAGGTAGGGCTCCATCACTTGGAGTTTCCGCTCGTGGTCCAATTGGTCCAATCGGTGCAACAGGAGCTACTGGAGCAGCTGGGACTGCAGCAAACACTGGAGCGACTGGTGCAACTGGCAACACCGGACCAACAGGAGTAACAGGTGTAACTGGAGCAGGAACAACAGGTGCAGTTGGACAAACAGGCGCTACAGGTGTAACAGGCCCGCAAGGAACTTCAATCAATGTTATTGGAACAGTTGCAAACACTGGCTCACTTCCAGCAACTGGCTCGACAAACGACGCATACATTGTCACCGCAGACGGCGATCTTTATATTTGGAACGGATCTGCTTGGACAAGTGTTGGACAAATAGTAGGTCCACAAGGAAACGCAGGCGCACAAGGAAATACAGGTGCAACAGGCTCGACCGGTGCAGTTGGTGCAACAGGTGCAACAGGCGCTGGTGAAACTGGCGCAACAGGTGCAGTTGGAAATACAGGAGTTACCGGTGCAGTTGGTGCAACAGGTGTAACAGGTGCAACAGGTGCAACAGGTGCAACAGGTGCAACAGGTGCAACAGGTGTAACAGGTGCAACAGGTGAACGTGGAGTTAGCGCACTGTCTTGGACATACAAAGTAAATACAACGACTTTAACAGACCAAGACCCTGGCAATGATTACATAAGTTTTAATGCTAACCCTTTTACTTCAGCCACACAGGTTAAAGTAGACGATAATCCTTACGGACTAAATACAACTCTTCATAATTTATTTTTAAGTATTCAGAGTGGTTATCTAACATTAACAGAACAAAGTAATCCTTCTACATATATTACCTATCAAATTACGTCTTGCGTAGATGGCACAGCAACAAATGAAACTGAAGATGGAAGTTATGTAGTCTTCAATGTATCGGTAGTTAGTACCTATGGAGTAATAAATAACGAAGATTTTGTTACGCTATCTATAGGAACTGTTGGTCAACAAGGTGCTACTGGTGCTACTGGTTCGCAGGGCATTACAGGACCAACTGGTGGTGTTGGCGCAACTGGTGCTACTGGTGCTACTGGTGCTACTGGTGTTACTGGTGCAACCGGTAATTCAATCACTGGTCCAACTGGTACAAACGGACAAACAGGTGCAACAGGCGCACAAGGACAGACTGGCGTCACTGGTCCAACAGGCCCTGGAGGAGTTCTTGGTGTTACAGGCTCGATTAACTATGACACTGGAACTGGTATACTTTCACTTGATGAAGGTGTTACAGGCGGGTTAGCAACTCTTAACGCATCAGGCGTAGTTCCCGATGAGCAGCTCCCTGATGATCTTGTTCGAACAGACGCATTAACAGGCGCTCTTGGCGATTACATTCTTCTTACTGAAAAAGCCGCAGCAAACGGTGTTGCAACTCTTGATGGATCATCAAAGATTCCAATAGATCAACTTCCTGGTCTTGCAATCACAGATACATTTATTGCAACCTCTGAAACACAGATGCTTGAGCTTATTCTTGAGCGTGGCGATGTTGTAGTACGAACAGATGAACAAAAGACATACATCTTTGCAGTTGATCCACTTCTTGTAGATAACAAGCAGCTTATCAGTGACGTTGCAACACTGCAGACTACCGTTGCTCATGGACTAACTACTGGACAGACAGTTGTAATTGATGGAATTGGTAGTCCTTTTGATGGAACATATACTGTCGCCTCAACCCCAACCTACACCACCTTTACGTATGCTAAAGTTGCGACGAACGTAAGCTCAACAGCGGTATCTCCTGAAGGAACACTGGTAAGTGCAGATAACTTCCTAGAACTTCTCAGCCCAACTGATGTTGGAGCAACAGGTGCGGTTGGAGCAACAGGTGCGACAGGCGCAACTGGTAATACTGGCGCAACAGGAAATACTGGTGTTACTGGCGCAACCGGTGCGGTTGGTCCTACTGGTCCTGGTGGATCAATTGCCTACTACGGATCGTTTTACAGTACTCAAACACAGACAAACGTAAATGGTCCTACTGGCGCAAACGCCATGACCTTTAACAATACTGATTTTGCCAACGGAATTTCAATTGTATCGAGCTCACGCATTACGTTTGCACATGAAGGTAAATATAATCTTCAATTTTCAGCTCAATTTGATAAGACAGACTCAGGAACTGATGAAGCTGACATCTGGCTTAGTAAAAATGGAACAAATGTATCTAACACAAATACAAAGTTAACATTAACTGGAAATGAATGGAAGGCAGTTCCAGCATGGAACTTCCTAATTGAAGCTAATGCCAATGACTACTACGAACTTTACTGGTCATCTGCAGATACGGGCATGCGTATTCTTGCGCAGGCAACGCAAAATGATCCATCACGTCCTGAGATTCCATCTGTTATTCTTACAGTTACACCTGTTATGTACTCCGAGATTGGAGAAACTGGTGCGATTGGCTCAACTGGAGCGACTGGCGCTACAGGAGCTACTGGTGCTACAGGTGCAACAGGAGAAGCTGGCGCAGCAGGCGCAACTGGAGCTACTGGCTTAACAGGAGCAACTGGTAACACTGGAGCAACTGGAAGTACTGGCTTAACTGGAGCTACTGGCTTAACAGGAGCTACCGGTGTTGATGGCGCAACAGGGGCAACAGGTAATACAGGTGTGACTGGTCTAACTGGTAACACTGGAGCAACTGGCGTTGATGGTGCGACAGGCGCGACTGGTCCAACAGGCGCAACCGGCGATGACGGAGTATTCTCAGTTGCTCAAGAAACCGCGCCAACTGGAGCAGAAACTGGTGACGCTTGGTTTGATCCGTCAACTGCAACACTTTACATTTACTACGATGGTTTTTGGTTAGAGGCTTCCAGCTCCGCTCTTGGCGAGGTTGGACCTGCAGGCGCTACAGGCGCGACTGGTCCAGCCGGAGCGACTGGACCTACAGGTGCAACTCCTACGTTTGCGGCAATGAACTACGCTCAAACAGTAGGATCACGCCAGACTAACATCTCTGCAAGCGACGTTACCATCGTAAGCACGAGCATCACGACAAATGGAAAACCCGTGCAGGTTATTGTTACCGGTGATGCGGAAAACACAGTTGGCGGCGCCTGGATTATTCTTCAACTCTACCGTGGCTCAACTGCCATCGGAAACAAGATTCACGTTGAAGCTTCCTCTGGCTCTGAAAACGTTCCATATTGTCTACAGGTTATTGACACTCCTTCGGCTGGAACGTATACATACGCGCTTAAAACTGCAAGTACTGCTGCCACCGGAGCGTTTAACTTTGGTGAAACTGATGGTCCTGTAATCAGCGCCGTTGAGCTTGGTGTTGTTACTTCTTAAGACTATCTAAATCATCCTTTTTTCCCTAATATAGAATGGCTCCCGGGAATTCTCCCACTCGAGTGATAAGAGAAAAGGAATACTATGGCAATCGACTTTCCCGATTCCCCCAGTGTGAACCAGACATTTACGTCTGGTTCTACGACTTGGAAGTGGAATGGGTCGGTCTGGCTTGTAGTCCGTGACTTTGCACCAACAGGTGCAACAGGTCCAACCGGCGCAGTAGGCGCGACAGGTGCTCAAGGTGCAACAGGTGCTACCGGCTTAACCGGTGTAACTGGTGCACAGGGCAACACTGGCGTTACCGGTGCGCAAGGTGAGACTGGTGTAACAGGAGCACAAGGCGAAACCGGTGTAACCGGTGCGCAAGGTGAGACTGGTGTAACGGGCGCTCAAGGCGAGACTGGCGTTACTGGTGCACAAGGTGAAACTGGTGCAACTGGTTTAACAGGTGCAACTGGTTTAACAGGTGCAACTGGTTTAACAGGTGCAACTGGTTTAACTGGTGCAACTGGTTTAACAGGTGTAACAGGCGCACAAGGTGAGACTGGCGTAACTGGTGCACAAGGTGAAACTGGTGCAACGGGCGCTCAAGGTAATACAGGCGCACAAGGTAACTTCGGCGGTATTACCGTTGAGTATGACTTTAGCACTAACACTACAGATTCAGATCCTGGTGCAGGAGTTGTTAAGTTTAACAACGCAAACCTTACATCTGCAACAGAAATGTATATCGATGACACTGATGTAAACGCAGTTGATATACAAGCATTCTTACGTACAATTGATGACTCAACAAGCACAATCAAGGGTCACCTACGCATTTCTAATAAGGCAGACTCTTCTGACTTTGCCTTAGTAACAATTGCAAGCGTAACTGAAGAAACAGGATACTTTAAAGTATCAGTAGCTTATGTATCTGGCTCTGCAACTTCATTTACCGCCGCTGAAGATGTAATCATCACGTTTGCAAGAACTGGTGACGTTGGTGCTCAAGGACAAACTGGCGCCACTGGCGCACAAGGCAACACTGGTGTAACAGGTGCAGTTGGTCAAACAGGTGCAGTTGGTGAGACTGGTGCTGTTGGTAACACAGGTGCTGTTGGTGAGACTGGCGCTGTCGGTAACACAGGTGCTGTCGGTAACACAGGTGCTGTCGGTAACACAGGTGCTGTCGGTAACACGGGCGCACAAGGTGAGACTGGCGTGGCTGGCGCAACTGGTTTAACTGGTGCAACTGGTTTAACTGGTGCAACTGGTTTAACAGGTGTAACAGGCGCAACTGGAGCTACCGGTGATGACGGTCAATTCACAACAGTTACTGGCTCTGCTCCAACAGGTGCGGAAACCGGTGATGCATGGTTTGATCCTTCAAGTGGTCTTGTCTTCGTATACTACGATGGCTACTGGATAGAGGCAGTTGGCGGTAACGTTGGTCCAACAGGTCCAACAGGTTTAACTGGTAACACTGGTGTAACTGGCGCAACTGGCTCATTTGGCGGTATCACCGTAGATTATACATACGATAATGCTACAACCGCATCAGGTATCTCAGCTGGAGAACTTCGATTTAACAATGCAACGATTTCGTCTGCGTCATCGATGTTTATTCACCAGCTTAATGATGCATCAACAAACCTCGCAAGCTTCTTGGCAACGATCGATGACTCAACCTCAACGATCAAGGGTCACTACAAGGTCTCCCTCAAGAACAACCCAGAGGTATTTGCACTCTTCACAATCTCAAGCGTTACAGATAACACAAGCCCAGACGGATACTTTACAGTTTCATCTGCTTATGTTTCTGGCGCAGGATCAATCACCGACGGCGCGGACGTTCTCATTACGTTTGCTCGCACCGGTGACGCAGGTGATGTAGGAGCAACAGGTGCAGTCGGTAATACTGGCGCAACCGGTGTAACTGGCCCAACTGGTGCAAACGGACAAACAGGTGCAACTGGCGCGACAGGTTTAACTGGCGCGACTGGCCCAACCGGCTCTGATGCAGTTCTTACATTATCCTTTAATCAACAGACAGGAACAAGCTACACGCTTGCCGCGTCTGACAAGGATAAGCTTGTAGAGCTCAGCAACGCAAGCGCGATTACCGTGACAGTTCCAAACAACTCATCGGTTGGAATCGTTGATGGTGCTCAGGTTAACCTGTTACAGACTGGCGCAGGCCAGGTTACTGTAGCCGCAGGTTCAGGCGTTACCGTTAATGGTACACCTGGCTTGAAGCTTCGTGCCCAATATTCATCCGCAACGCTGATTAAGCGTGCTACCAATACATGGGTAATCGTTGGAGATCTCTCCGCGTAACCTAAGCAGTTAAGAGACCGCCCGTCTTCCTTGGAAGGTGGGCGGTTTTCTTTGTAGTCAAATCTCGAGACTAATAGTATAGTATGCCCTTAGGATCCTGCCCGAAATGAGAGAGCTAAATGCCAATTGACTTTCCCAATAGCCCGACGGTAAACGATGAGTTTACGTCCGGCTCTACAACCTGGCGTTGGGACGGAAGCGTCTGGAAAGTAGTTCGCGACTTTGCGCCGACGGGCGCGACTGGTCCAACTGGAGTAACGGGCGCTCAAGGACAAACTGGTATAACAGGCGCGCAAGGCGTAAATTGGCGTGGCGCTTGGGATCTCGTTGCATACGAGGTTGATGACGTTGTTATCTACTCTGGAAACTCATACATTTGCGTCACCGCGATTTCAGCTGGTGACTCTGCATCACACACTCCTGGAGTCTCTGCGCGATGGGAACTTTTCACCGCAAAGGGTAACACCGGAAACACTGGAGCTATTGGACAAACTGGAGCTACTGGAGTTACAGGGTTAACGGGAGTTACGGGAGCACAAGGTGTAACAGGTGCTACCGGCTTAACCGGTGTAACCGGTGCGACTGGCCCAGCTGGCGGATCTGCAAACATCTTTGAGTACAAGGCAGATACAAACTCACAGGCGGACTCAAATCCTGCAAACGGATATCTTCGTTGGAACAACTCAACGCAAACGAGCGCAACATTTTTATACATTGACAGTATTACAACTGAAGGCGTAGAAGTTGGTGTTCTTCTTAATCTTTTGAAGGTTCCAGACAAGATCATCATTCAAAAGAAGGCAGTTGCTACCGACTATCAGACATTTACAGTTTCAGGAACTCCAACTTTTGCAAATGGAAACGGATACATAAAGGTACCCGTTAACCTTGTCGAGTCAAGCGGAGCTGGCACGACTAACTTCTCCAACAATGACACGCTTGATCTCTTCATCTTTACAAGCGGTATCGCTGGACAAACCGGTGTTACTGGCGCAACGGGAGCAGTTGGTGAGACTGGCGCAACAGGCTTAACCGGAGTTACGGGCGCAACTGGAGCTCAAGGTGAGACTGGCGCAACGGGAGCGCAAGGCAACACTGGAAACACTGGAGTTACTGGCCCAACAGGACCGCAAGGAACGTCAATTGAATTTAAGGGAAGCGTAGCAAACACGGGCTCACTTCCAACTGGTGCAAACGATGTGAATGATGCTTACATCGTAGATGCTGACGGAGATCTTTACGTATGGGATGGATCTCAGTGGAACAGCGTTGGACAGATCGTTGGACCGCAAGGACCAACCGGTAACGCTGGAAATACTGGAGCAACAGGTGCTACCGGTGAAACTGGAGCAATGTCTACAGTTGCGGGAAGCGCACCAACAGGAGCCGCGACCGGTGATCTTTGGTATGACTCCGAGTCCGGAAATATCTACGTTTACTACGATGGTTTTTGGGTAGAAGCTGCATCCGCAAATGATGGGCCAACAGGAAACACCGGAGCTACTGGAGCAACTGGCGCAACAGGTTTAACTGGTAACACTGGTCCAACTGGTGATGATGGGCAAATGTCTACTGCAGCAACAACTGCTCCTACAGGTGCAGAGACTGGAGACATGTGGTATGACTCCGAGTCTGGAAACGTTTATGTTTATTATGACGGATATTGGGTCGAGGCTGCGAGCGCAAACGATGGTCCTACAGGTAACACTGGTCCAACTGGTGCAGCGGGGCAAACTGGCGCAACTGGCTCTACTGGAATCACAGGTCCTACTGGCACATCAACTCTTACGCGTTATAAGTACACAGCTGCAACAGGCGCAACTGGCGTATCTGGAGCAGATGATAACGCCGTAACCCTAGCCTACACCGCAGGTAAGGAACAACTTTATCTCAACGGTGTTCTTCTTGTAAGAGGCTCAGACTACACCGCAAGTAACGGAACGTCAGTCACGGACATGACCGCGATGGATGCAAACGACGTTGTTGAGATCTTAACCTTTGAGAACTTTAACATTGCTGATGCAATCATTGACACAATCGTTGACGCAAAAGGAGATTTACTTGCGGGAACTGCGGCAGATACGGTGGGGCGCCTTGCGGTAGGAACCAACAATCATCGCTTGGTCGCTGCTTCAGGCGAGGCTACAGGACTTAAATATGTAGCCGATACCCAAAACACAGTAGCGGATGCTAAAGGTGATTTACTGGTTGGCACTGGTGCTGACACAATAGCCCGCCTAGCAGTAGGCACAAACACATACATTCTTACAGCGGATTCTGCGGAAAGTACAGGCCTGAAATGGGCTGCTCCTGCTGGTGGTGGTTCAATGACATTAGAAAGCACAACAGCATTTACAGGAAATACTGTCACAGTAACGCTTCCTTCATCTGCACTTGGATATAAAAAATTAATTTTACATCTTGACAATTGGTCTATGACAGGTGGAAATGGTTATCACACATGCAGATTTAATAACGATTCAGGGGCTAACTACAGAATCACAGGTCACATGGCTTACACACACGCATCTGATGCTGTTTATGGTGATGCTGCTGCAACAAAAATTGCATTTCCATATCCTTCAAATATGAATCAAGGTTCATTTGGTAGTGCATGGATGGAAATAAAAAACCCATATACAACAACAGGACATAAACTGATTGATGCAATTTACACAGGAACTGAAGGATTAGGAACACCTGCCAACATGATTACCCATATTGGTATTGCTTACACAGGTGGCGCATTAACAACAATTTCATTTGCAAATGATTCAGGTGGTAAGTCTTACAATAACGGCACACTTTATATTTATGGGGTGAAATAAATGAAACCTTTAATAACGATTAATGACAATGGAAATGTTGTAACAAGGGAAATGACAGATGAAGAATTTGAACAAGTCCTTGCAGATGAAGCCTATTACAATGAATTAAAAGCAACACTTGAAGAAAAAAAGAATCAACGGATTGCACTTCTTGACAAATTAGGGATTACTGAAGATGAGGCTAAACTGCTTCTAGCATAATCCCTCAAGATAGTTCACAAACAGACAAACAGAAAGGTATGTAGTAACTAATGGCTACAGGTAGAATCGGTACTAGTATTGTCATATACCTTGACAAAGGAGGCATAGATGACAAGAGCACGTGATCTTGCGTCAAACTCGACAGGATCAAAACCGACGCTTATTGATGCAAAGGGAGATTTACTTGTTGGAACTGCCGCTGACACCGCAGGTCGATTAGTTGTAGGCACAAACACATACATTCTTACAGCGGACTCTGCAGAAACGACAGGATTGAAGTGGGCTGCACCTGCTGCTGGTGGAAAGGTGTTGCAAGTTGTTAGCGCAACTTATGCAACTGCAACTACTACAACTTCACAAACATACGCGGACACAGGTTTAACTGCAAGTATCACTCCGTCTAGCGCAAGTAGTAAGGTTTTAGTTTTGACTAATCATCAATTATATGTAGTTAGAGAGTCAGATGAGGCTGGTGCGGCTATTCGTATTATGCGGGGAGCAACTTCAATCTATGATCCTTTTGGAAATAGAGGAGCGCCATTTTTTAGACAACTTACAGGAAGTCTTACTGAAATATCTGCACAAACAACTTACAGTTATTTAGATTCCCCTGCAACAACTTCTGCAACTACATACAAAACACAATTTAGGGTAAAAAATGCCGCTAACAATTGCACGGCGTATGTTCAAGAAAACTCAAGTCCATCATCAATTATTTTACTAGAAATAGGTGCATAATATGGCAACAGGTGCAGAGGTTTTATCAATGCTACGACCTAACGGCGGTTGGGTAATATCAGCAGATGATTTTGATTCTATCCGTTTAGATGAAGGCGTTGCGCCTTTGACTAAAACTGAGTTTGAATCAGGGTTTGCTCAATATGATGCTTGGAAGGCTGAGCAAGATGCTGCTAAAGCCCAAGCCAAAGCCTCAGCCGAAACTAAGTTACAGGCTCTAGGTCTAACCACCGATGATTTGAAAGCCCTTGGTCTCTAGCACAATCCCTCAAGATTATGCAACATGAAGCCGCGTTTATACATTAACCTTTCCTTTAACTAGGAAAAGGATAATCTTATAGAGGTGTTCCTAACCACAGGAAGAACGCAAAACGATCACCGCAGGCAGTTTCCTGTTATGATGACTCCAAGCTCAAAAGGAGATAGACATGGCCGCGATTGATTTTCCTAACTCGCCGACGGTGAATGACACACACACCGTTGGAGATAGAACCTGGAAGTGGAATGGTTCTGTTTGGGCAGTCGTTCGTGCAACTGATATTTTAGTAGGTCCTACCGGAGCTACTGGAGCTGTGGGAAATACAGGTGCAACAGGTATGACTGGAAGCACAGGTGCAACAGGCACGACTGGAAGTGTTAATATTCATGATGCAAGCGCCGCGTTTGCTATTCAGGTATTTGGATAAGGAGAAATAAACTACTATGGCAACAACTATTACCCGCGTCCCACTTTCAGGCTCTACGCATGGTCGTGGAATCAAGGTTGCCGCAACTGCATCTGCTGGCGATACTATTCACACCGCAACTTCATCAACAACAGACTGTGATGTTGTAACACTTTATGCTTATAACTCAAGTGGCTCGGCTGTAAACCTAACTCTACAATGGGGCGGAACAACCGCAGTTGATGATGACATTAAGTTATCAATTCCAGCAACATCTGGTCTTACTCTTTTAGTTCCTGATTTGGTTCTTCGCAACTCCTTGATTGTAAAAGCTTACGCTGGAACAACAAATGTTGTAACAATTCACGGATTCGTAAACCGCGTCGCTACTACCTGATAGGAGCCTAGCGCGTGTCGCTAATCAACCGCTTGTTGAAGGCTAACCCGTCAGCGCAAGTTTCAGATATGCTGACTGGGTATTTTGTCATTCCTTCTGCCAAGCAAGATTTTGTTGGAAATGCGAGAGCGTTATGGATTGGTGGAAACACAAGTCATACAAAACAAACTACGATTGATTACATTAACATCAATTCATTAAGCAATGCCACAGATTTTGGTGATTTAACAACCGCCTCTAATGCTGCTCTATCAAGCGCCGCATCCAGCACAAGAGCGGTTTTTGGAAGAGATACCGATAATGAATTTGAATATGTGACTTTTGATACACTTGGTAACTCAACAGATTTTGGTGACTTTTCAGCGTCACAGCGCAGAAATGCTTCGGCAGGTGTATCTGATAGCACTCGCGGTATTTTTGCTGGTGGTTTACACCCTACTACCGAAGCAAGATTTAATACTATTGACTACTTAACGATTGCTACAACTGGTAACTTAACAGATTTTGGAGATTTAACTTTAGCAAGATATGATTTAATCGGTGCGGCTTCAACAACAAGAGGATTATGGGCTGGCGGAAACTTTAACGCTTCGGGCGCTGGCGTTGTAAATGAAATAGATTATGTGACTATTGCTTCCACAGGAAATGCTACTGACTTTGGTGATTTGACCGTTGCTAGAGACGGCTCAGGTGGAGGCTCAAATAGCACCCGCGCCATTTTTTCAGGCGGTAACCTTGCCAGTACCGCTATTACAAACACAATAGACTACATAACAATCGCCTCAACTGGCAACGCCACAGATTTTGGAGATTTTTCATCAAATCGTAGGTATCAAAGTGGTGTTGCTGGACCTACGCGTCTTGTACTAACTGGTGGTTTAACAACACAAGGCGGCACTTATTCAATATCTGTAACTATGGAGTATTTAACAATCGCAACAACTGGAAACTCAACAACATTTGGTGATTTATCTCAAAGTCGTTGGCGTCTTGCTGGCGCAAGTTCTGTTCACGGAGGAATCTAAATGACCTATTTACCACAAATTAGAATCCTTGTACCCAGCGCACAGGTAAGCAGTTATACAACTGGGTCTTTTAATTTACCTAGTGCTAGACAGGCGTTTGTTCCCCCTCTTCCTTCTGGCACAGCGGTTTTTGCTGGTGGCACTAGCAACTCAAATGTAATTTCTTATATTGATATAGCCACTACTGGCAACGCAGTTGATTTTGGTGATTTAACTCAAGGAAGGGGTGCTGTTAGTGGGCTTGGGTCATCTACTAGAGGTGTATTTTGTGGAGGAAATAACGGGTCAAATGTAAATACTATGGACTATATTGCATTTGCCAGCACAGGCAATGCAATAGATTTTGGTGACCTCGCGGATGTTTCTCAACGACCTGCTACATGTTCAAATGGTACGCGCGGAATTATTACTCTTGGTCTTTCTTCAGGCGGTTATGGAAATGTCATAAATTACATCACTATCGCTACAACTGGCAATGGCACCGACTTTGGCGACTCTACACAGAATCACGGATTTGCTGCTGCTTGTGCTAGTACAACGCGAGGAGTTGTTGGTGCTAGATTCTTAGGAAGTAATACTGACTCTAATGTTATTGACTATGTAACTATCGCAACTACAGGAAACGCAACTGATTTTGGCGATGCCTCAGTTACGCGGCACAATAATGCAAGTTGTTCTAGCAATACGCGTGGTATTTGGGCTGGAGGAACTAATAGTAGCGATACAACTTTTAATGTTATTGACTATGTAACTATCGCAACTACAGGAAACGCAACTGATTTTGGCGACTTGAGTGTAGGAAGAATCCAACCGTCAGGAACTTCTAATACTACTAGAGGAGTTTTTGCTAATGGCAGCAGTGGTAATGTTATTGACTACATAACAATAGCCTCGACTGGAAATGCACTAGATTTTGGTGACTTAACAGCCAACGGTCTAGGTTCTGCCGCCGCATCGGGAAGTCACGGAGGAATCTAATGACAGAAATACAAAAATCAAATGAGAGGCAATTCATGGAAATAGCACTACAAGAGGTAAGCAACGAGTTAGCAATAACTCCTGAGTACAAAGGGATGTTAGAGCATATAAATGCCAACCTTCCTGCTATTAGTCGTGACTCCGAAAACTTTTACAAGTCCGCTTCTCAGTTTAAGAATGTGACCTTAGATGTAACCGACTTAACCCCAATGGGCTCTCTCAAGCATATCTTGGCAGTCATTGACCGCACCCGTATGGCTTTAGAAGAAGCCCACATTGCGGTTCGGCGTAAACAAATTGAATTAAAGAAAAAGACACTTGAGTATGACAATGCCGAGGAAGGTTATGATAAAGAACTTCTTTGGGTTGATATTGTTGAAATTAACAATCATCTTAATAACTCAGAAAACTCAGTTAAAGGCGCTTTGCGTAAATTAAGTTTTTTCACTACCCAATATCAAGCCATAATGGAAAAATTAGGTAAGGAAGAAATTACTGAGGAAGACTACGAATTAAACGAATCACGTCACCATGTTATGACCGCCATGAAACAAGCCCTATGTGCGGCTAGAACTAGAGGCGGAATCATTGATGAGGGTAATCAAATCTATTTATTTGATATGGGTATAAATGGAACAGTCGCCCAAGCAGAAATGTTTGCCTACCTACAAGCCGAACAAGAAATGCTCGCTAAAGGTGAAGAACCAACCCATGAACTTACAATGAAATGGCTTGAGGCTTGCGCTGATAAGTTTGCTAATTGCGGGGCAAAGTTCGCAGAACTTCGTGGTTTTATCCCACTCGACAGAAAATCACTAGCAAAGGAGATTTCAAGTGGCAAAGAAAGTAATTAGCTATAAATTAAATGAAGATGGCACCATTCCTGATTATGTAGAAGATGGTGGCTATCTAGCAAAAGAGCCAAATGACACACCTAACATGGTTGTTCTTGGTATCTCAAAAGATGGCGCTGACACTTCAGGAGCGGTGGCTGAGTTCACTAACGAGGCAAGCGCAGTTACTTATGTTGAAACATATTTGAGTGATACAACATGGACAGAACCATCAGGCGTAGAGAGAACTTTTGTTGTAACCGATGCGGTATCAGACCTTTTTGCTAAACTAGTGTAGTTTTAGTGCACGCGTAAAACAAGCAAGATATGATACAGTGACGCCATGAAAGTTGCCGCCTATTGCGTTGCCCTTAATGAGGAAAAACATGTCGAAAGGTGGGTTGAAACCACCGCGGGTGCAGATTATCGCCTAGTGTGTGATACAGGATCTACAGACGGCACGGTTGAAAAGTTACGCTCATTAGGCGTAACCGTATTTGAGATTCGAGTTAGACCTTGGCGTTTTGACGTTGCACGTAACGCGGCGCTTGCACTTTTGCCAGACGATGTCGTTGTATGTCACGTAATTGATATGGACGAGGCAGTTGACGTAGATTTTTATGACAAGGTACGTGAAAACTGGCAGGAGGGCGCAAATAAAGGTTGGCACGAGTTTGATACAGGTCACGTGTGGATGGGAGCCCGTTTACACGCACGACACGGAATTTACTGGCGTTGGCCAGTTCACGAGGCATTTGTTCCATCACTAAATACACCGTTGCGCAGCGTAACAATTCCATCAAAGATGTATCACAAGCCGGATAATACAAAATCGCGCAGTCAGTATCTATCAATGTTAATTAACGCAAGTAAGGAATTTCCAAAGGATCACCGCATCTGGGTGTACCTCTGTCGCGAGTACACGTTTAATAGGATGTGGGAACTTGTAATTCAAGCTGCAGAGCAGGTAATAAAGTATAGTGATGATTGGTTTGTTGAGAGAGCTGCAGTGTGTCGTTGGGCAAGCGAGGCTAATCGCATGCTTGGTAACATTGAGGAGGCGCATCGTTGGGCCGATAAGGCAGTTGAGATTGATCCCTGCGGTGAAAATTACTTTGAAAAAGTTAGATGTTACTACGCGCAATCAGACTGGAGTAACATGTGGGAAACTTGTAAGAAGGTTGCTGCATGCGATCCAACAAAACACTATCTATCAAGTGAGGCATTGTGGAAATGGCAACTTGATGATATGCGTGCACTTTCCGCGCACTATCTTGGTGATAAGAGAAAAGCTGTTAAGTATGGACAAAGTGCGTATGATAATAACCCTAGTGATACGCGACTTAAAAATAACATTGACTGGTATAACAAGGGTATTGAAGAGCAGATAAAGGCTAATAACCCGAGTGAGTAATATCTTTATTGCCATATTGGCAAAGCAAAAGGAAGGAGTTTTGCCTTTATTCTTGCGCTCGCTTTATGAGCTTGACTACCCTAAGGAAAACATATCACTATACGTAAGAACAAATAACAACACGGATAACACGAAGGAAATCTTAGAAAGTTGGCTAGCTAAACACCGAGCAGAATATCGCTACGTATCCTATGATAGCAGTGATATTGCAGACGCAGTTCAAGAATACAAGGTTCATGAGTGGAACGGCGTACGTTTTCGCGCACTTGCTAAGATACGTCAGGCAAGTATAGATGCGTGTCTACAAAGTGATTGTGATTACTACTTTGTAATTGACGTTGATAACTTTTTATTTCCTGAAACGCTAAAGGATCTTATAGAGGCTAACAAACCTATAGTCGCGCCACTGCTACGTTACGCGGTTGCAAATGACGAGTTTCCAGATACACCTGAGGACCAGGAGCGTGTGGGAAGTCACAAGTGTCGCTACTACTCGAATTACCACCACATGGTAGACGACTATGGCTCAATATTAAATGAGCCAGTGTATTATCAACTTCTTTACCGCGTTCAAGGATATAAGGGAATTTGGGATGTTGATTGCGTGCATTGCACATATCTTATACAACGTAAATACTTAGACAAGCTTACGTATCTCGAGGATTCTGATCGCTATGAGTACATGGTATTTTCAGAGTCAGCGCGTAAGGCTAAAATTAACCAGTATCTCGATAATCGCAAGATCTACGGAATACTTACACTCACTGAAAATGCTAAAGTCTGCGAGTGGTTATTTGATAATCTAAAGGATATGGAGACGCGCGACGAGCGCTATCAACAACATAATCCACAGGATGTCTTTTACACGCCTTCTAATGCAGTTATACTAGCTGACTAAGCTAACTGAATTACCTGTCTTAGAACTTTTTAATATAGCCTCGCAAACCTTAAGAACCTCTATCCCCGACTCAACGGTTGCAACGTTGCTTGACTTACCGAGTACAAAGTCTCTAAATTCCTCATGCTCCAGTACGAGTGGCTCCTTCTTGTCAAGCTTGTAATATGTAATATTTCCATCTACAACTCCGCGAAATGTGTCAGAGTCATAAAGATCGTTTGGATAAAAGGCAAGTTTAACATTTAATGTATCCGCGATTAGACAACCTTTTTCACCAAGAATGCGTGTTTCACGAATCTTGTTCGGGCTTAGCCAGTCAATTATGTGATTTGTTACAACGCCACCTTGCATCATCGCGGTGATGGAAACGATGTCCTCGTGTTCCTTACCCGAGTGACTTCCTGTGAATGCGGCAACCTTTTCATATTTGCGTTGCGTGATCCACGCGGTTAAATCAATATCATGCGTTGCAAGATCCTTAACTACACCGACGTCCGCAATACGCGTTGGGTGCCAGCCTTGTCTTCTTGTAAACACCTCGTAGATATTTCCAAGTAGTCCCTGCTCGATAAGTTGACGTGCCTTTACGAGCGCGGGGTTATATCTTTCAATTTGCCCTACTGCTCCAACCAGGTGCGAATTTATCAACGCGGATTGAATATTGATGGCCGAGGACACGTTGTGCGCAACAGGCTTTTCAACAAGTACGTGAGCTCCCATGTCAATTATCTCAAGGGCAACGTCCTCATGATAGATCGTAGGAACAGCAATAACGCAGTAGTCGATATTTTTTGGTATAAATTCAGGTATAGACTCAAGCAGTATCTCCGCCTTGACCGCCTTTGTAGGGTCTCCACCAGGGTCGTAAGACGCAACGAGTTGAACTCCAGGTAAGTTATTAAGGACGCGTGCGTGGTTACGTCCCATAACTCCAAGCCCAATAAGACCCGCCTTTAAGGCAGCTGACATCAGCTTCCAGCCTTGGCAATTTCGTTTACCGCGATGATGATTCTATGAAGTTGCCCTGGTGCAAGTTTAGGATGAACTGGCAGTGAGATAACCTCACGACACGCCTTCTCTGTTTCAGGTAGATCAAGACTTTTATTATATGAAGGAAGTCGGTGTATTGGAGTTGGGTAATACACACCTGAGCCAATGTTTCGTTTCTCGAGCTCAGATATAAACTTATCTCTATCATGACCAACTACACGAATTGTGTATTGATGATACACGTGCTTATAGCCTTTGGGTGCGGTTGGCACTACAACTCCGTTTATATTTTCATTTAAGAATTTTCCATTTTCAATTCTATAGTTGTTGTACTTGTCAATTTTTTGTAGTTGAACTCGACCAATTGCCGCATGAACGTCAGTCATGCGATTATTTAATCCGACTACCTCATTTTGATAGCGTTTTTCCATCCCTTGGTTGCGTAGCATACGTGATAGTCTTTCAATATTCTTGTCATATGTGACTATCATTCCACCCTCACCGCTTGTCATATTTTTAGTAGGATAAAATGAAAATGCGGCTCCATCTGCAAACGTCCCAACGTATGTTCCATCTATCATCGCGCCATGCGCCTGGGCAGCGTCCTCAAGTAAAAGAAGATCATGCTTCTTAGCAATTGCAACTAGTTGAGGCATGTTTGCAGGCATGCCGTAAAGATGAACTGCCATGATTGCACGAGTTTTCTTTGTAATTAAAGACTCAACGTGTTTTGGGTCAATACAAAATGTATGAGGATCAATGTCAGCAAATACCGCCTTGGCTCCTGTAAGCTCAACCGCGTTTGCAGTTGCGGCAAATGAGAATGATGGAACTATGACCTCGTCACCGTGGCCAATCTTGTGCGCAAGAAGAAGAATGTGAAGAGCTGATGTTCCAGAGTTTACTGCAATTGACATTAAGTTAGAAACTAGTTTTTGTGAAAATTCATTTTCAAAGGAAAGTACCTCGCCTCCTTGCGCAAGGTTACCTGATTTCATAACCCGCTTAACTGCACGAATTTCCTTTCTTCCAATGTCTGGACTTGCTACGTTTATCATTTTCTTAGACATATATCGGCTTTCCTTTGTAGTCTACCTGCCCAACGACGCGCGCTGGAATTCCCATAACTAAAGCAAATGGCGCAACATCCTTTGTTACAACTGCACCTGCAGCAACGACTGCCCATCTTCCAATTTTAACTGGTGCCACACAAATTGCTCCTGCTCCAATTGAAGCCCCTTCTTCTATTTCAACTCCAACCGCATTCCAATCATCTGTGTTTTTTTGCGTCTTGTCTTCGTTAATTGCTCGCGGATAGTGATCATTAGTGAGAATAACTCCAGGACCAATAAACACACCTTCATGTATTTTTGCTGGCTCATAAATCATTGCGCCATTTTGTATCTTTGAGTTATCACCAATCTCAACTCCGGATCCAATATATGCGCCCTTTCCGACTATAACATTTTTTCCAATACGCGCGCTATCTCGTACTTGAGCATGGTGCCATATCTTTGCACCTTGATCAATAAATGCGGTATCGTGAATCTCGGCAGTTGATTCAATGTGAATTGTCATTCCTTTTCCTTTTTCTTTTTTGCCTTTTTCTTTTTTGGCTTGGAAAGCTTTTCTGTTTTCTGCGCATGGTACGCATCAACCGCATTAGCGCTCGTTCGCGAGCGCCAGGTAAAGTCACAAGCTTCACACTTAACAAGCTTCATCGTGCTCCAACGTCCTCCGCCAGGAACATCAACTATCAACGTGCGTAATTTATTAGGTCGAGCGTTGCAATATGGGCACTGTGGAAAACGTTGACGTCGTGATTCCTGACCATTCCATGAGACTGATAATGTTCTTCTTATCTCACCTTCGTCTTTTCCTCCCCAGATTCCCCAGATCTGTCTGTGCTCTAACGCCCACTTTAAGCATTCCTGTCTCGCAGGACAAAGAAAACAAAGATTTTTTGCTTGATATTTTTCAGAAGGTTGCGTTGAGAAAAAATATTCACGTATCTTTTGATTTTCTGACTTAGCACACAGGGCTTCCTTTTGCCAGTCTAAACTTTTAGGAGTTATACTCATACGAGTAGCACCTCAACCCAGGTAACCGGAGTTACACTATCGACTACGTCTCCGTATGGTGTTTCTCCATTTTCATCGCAAACTGAAAGATCGATGTCTTCGTCTACCTCTCCAGCGTATCCAATTGAGATTTTTGCATTTTCTAAAGATTGGAAACCATTTCCTAATGAAATTGATATTCCATCACGCTGTAGCGCAGAGGCAAGCGCGCGACGTATCAACTCATTTTCGAGGTCAACGTGCTCGTCGGTAAAGAAAACTATGCTTTCATCAAGTTGCGGATCAAAGCCGTCGCCTGTCCACTCTTTCCATAAAAGTTCGCCTACGCGTGAGTCCTTCACGATATTCCTCATCTGGGGAGATGGATAAATCATATATCGAGTGGAGTATTCTCGCGTTAAGAATCACCGATTATTTTTTACACGTGAGATTACCCTAGACCTGTAGAGATAGGGTCTTAAAGAGGCAGTGAGTGACTACTAAGCGGCGTTATAAGTGCCAAGATAGAGTTCGCCTTGGGCATTAGGCCATAGGTATTGATAGTACTCTGGGCGATAGCCTTTATCCTCTGGCCAGCCAAACTGTGAGTACCAAGTATATTCCTTGCGTAGAAGCGCTATACGGTGAGTTGAGGCAAGCTGTTCATACTTTTCAATATCCTGTATCCAGGATGGAAATTTAAGTTCATCTTCTATACGGCCTATCTTTACCGCGTGGTCATAGGTAGAAAATATCTTAGGTAGCATCGTTGAGTTAAAGCCACGACTAACCCACTCGTTGTAGCAGGCAAGAGTATAAGCGACTAAAGCAGTTTCGTAACCGCGCCACATATTTGCCGCAGGGTGATTTGCCCAGCCCTTTGGGTCACGGTTGTTATTGTTAGGGTCAAGACGGCTAATGGTTAACAGTAATTGCCATGCCTCAAGTACTTGCTTGTTTAGGCGCTTGTTATCAAGCTCGTGAGCGATGTGCTCAAACGAATCAGTGTGAGGTAAGAATGTTTGCATAGTCGTCCTTTGTCATTAGGGGTTTATTATATCAGGAACCTTGGTCGTAGTCCTCCTGATTTCCTGGGTCCTCGTACTCATCAATTTGATCAATTGGCACATATATGCCTACTACCGTCACACGTCCGCAGGCGGTACATTCGCTAACAGCGCCTGGAGATAGTTGAATTGGAACGTTTACACTTATTAGCCGCGTGATGATGTTTCCTCTTTCATCAACGCTATCTGCTTCCCAAACTGAGTTTTCGTCAATCCAACAACGCTCACATATTGGGACAAGTTCCTCCTCGCCACCGCGAATTGTCATGTGTACATCTTCTTTGCAGCTTGACGTGAAAAGCCGCGATCTGCATCAACTAAAAATTCTCTATCACCAATTTTTTGTGCATCACCTTGTTGTGGATTTCCCTCTAGTGATTCCTTAATTGCCTTTGCAATCCACGAGGCTGCTTGCACTGGAACTGCCTTTCCCCATGTTGCCGCGAGCGCAGAGTAATCCTTTGATCCTTCAATGTCCCAGTCATCAGGAAGTCCTTGCATGCGTGCGCACTCTCTATGAGTTATAAGTCTTGGTTGCGTTGGGTGAATGACATGCTCTAACGCAGAGCCAGTTAACACGTTACACCAGTGATCTTCCTTCCATCGATAAGGTTGACTAAAGCCTAACTTAAACTCTCTACGCTTAACGCGTGGAGCAACATCAGTCCACGTTTGAGGAAATGTATTATCGTTCATTTCCACTGCAAGTTTTATAGCACTTCCAAGATCTCCGTTTCCTGGCCAGTTTTTGTTTCCTATTATGTCGAATACATCTTTTATTCTTTGAACGTGTATGTTGTTTTTTCCAATGTGCCCGTCTACCTTTTGACTTTTAGATCTAAGATGTTTAACATGCTTTGATGGCGCAGGCTCAGTGTAAGGCTGCTTATTCCAACTTTGTGGCATTTCTGCGAGGTCGCCAATGATATCCATAATCCTTGGAAGCTCTTTAGTCTTTGGCATTACAACGTCAAACTTAAGTCCTTTTCTTACCGCAACCCAAAAGTATCTTGGACGATAAGAAAATCCGCCAAGTTGTAGGTTATTATGTTTAACATGGTAAAGATCGTACTTTTTACCAGAAACTTCCTCGACCATATCGCGATATTTAAGCATTACATCTCTACCTTGAGTATAAGCTTGTTGAACACACTCAAAGACGACTGCTTGAGGTTTTACACGTCCTGCGTATTTCATAAATGCTCGCGTGTGTTCGTGCACCTTTGCATCAATTCCTCTGTTACTCGGTCCTGACCATACCGACCATCCTGAGCACGGTGGACAGCCAAGAACTATATCTGTCTTCTTTGTTTCCCACTCGCCTGCATCATCTGAGAAGTTTGCTACCCAATTGTTTCCCATATGAGTTCTGTTGTTTTCAACCACCTGGTTTCCAAAGTTTAGCGTCCCTGTGCGATGAATCATTTCCATTCCATTTTGCACAAAACCAAGACTCATAAAGCCAGCAAGACCGTTGCAGTCAACAAACGTCATTTGCGACATTTTTTCCTCTCCTAGCGCATTCCTACGGATGGACTGTATACTGAGAGGAAAGATGCGACCTGTCTAAATCACTTTATTTAGCTAGTTTTTTCTGCCTGGGTTCTTCCTACCTCGTACCCACAACCAGCGTATCCTGCAATATCAATCCAGGTATCAGGTTGAAACCCAGATTTATTTGCGTATCGTGCGATCTTTAATCCAATCATCAACATTCCCACGTCTTCCTGGGTAACATTTATCCCAAGAATTACTGACCATATTCTTGCGATGCGATCAAAGTTTTCCTCAGGACCTCCATATTGAATGTCACGATCACCTGCAATGATGCGTGCAGCTTCGCGCAATGCCTCTACTCGATATAAAGATTTCTCATCACTCATATTATTCCTCTATCTTTGTCTTTACAATTACGTATGCCATGTATCTTTTATCATTTTCTGTAGATGCGAGCATGCGCACCTCAGCGCCTAGCGGAAGTGTTGCGTCTTCATCTTCGTTTATTCTCTTCCACTCAGTTATAACTTTTTCCCTTACCTGTGAAATGGTTTCACCGGACACATAAAATTCAATAGATGATCTCATTGAATTCGTTTCTGCAGTTGATAAGGAGCGTAGTGAGCGCCGTCAAGAATTGGTTCCTTGTCATCAGTTGACTTAAACACAATATCTCCGTAGCGCACAGCGACAACACGTCCTCTTCTTCCATTGTGAATAACTCCTGTGCTACCGTCATAGGCATCAGCCTTTACACGAACCTCATCACCTACGTTAATTGATCCTGGTTGCGCATCAATCCATTTTTCAGTTGGTGGCTCAGGGATAATTGAGTGTGTAAGCGCCAGTTGTGGAAACAACGCAATAGCTTCCTTTACTTGTGGACCAGAAAGATCAAGCGTTTCCCACGTCTTTAGCAGCTTTAAGATGGCATTCCCAACACCAACCTTTACACGTGCACCTTGCATTTGCTGGCGCACCCAGTCATAATTTACCTCAGGCATTTCCGTCTACCTCCTTTGGAAGACATTTTGCACACATATCTGGTGATGCGCCTCGACCAACGTCGTCAATTGCACGGGCGCAGAGCGCACATTTGACGCCAATCTCTTTAACCTTGTATCCATCTAGTTGTCTTTGTTTGTTTCGTTCCATCTTTTCAATGTAAAACTTATCAAGCATCTCATCTGTTCCACCAGCTGCAACAATAATATTTGCGACAAAGTGTAAAACGTCAACCGCCTCCTTGACAATTTCCTCGCGATCTGCATATGGCTTATCGTGTTGCCAAGGCTTCCATGATATTGCCTGACGCATCTCTGCAAGTTCATCGTCAATGGCAAGCATATTCCAACGCATGTACTCAATGAGACGACGAATATTTGCGTCTTTGTCGCCTGACATGTCATCAAAGTTTATGTAATAAACGTCTGTTTGTAGATCCTTTGTGCGTTTAATCCAGTTGTTAAACAATATTCCCATGACTACTATTTTCCTTTCGTTGCGTATAGGTTTAATGCGTCAGATACAGTCACCGCAGCATCTCTACGAGACGGAATTGACTTAGCATATTCTTCTCTTTGTGCGTGAGCGACTTCCACGCGTTTGTCAATGGGAAGAGTTTCAATGTGAGATGCAAGATATGTCCATGAATCTCCAATGGCTTGACTCTCTCGCCAATCTGTAGCTACGGGAGTAGAGGCGTTAAGCGACTGTATTAGTCGATATGACCACCAAGTACCTCCTGTTTGATACGGACTAATTAAGGAGCCAATGCCAGAGCTTATTTGTGAGAATACCTGCTCGTCGTTCCAACCTTTATGCCACTTCATTGGAATTGACTGATGCACAAGCATTCCAGTTACTTCTTTTATCCAACTCGTGTTGTAGTTTTCAACTACCCATTTATCACGTTTTTCGACTTCAATTGAGTCCTGTGTAGATAATATGTATGAGTCCAGGTTTATTGCAAACAGTGACTCAGCCGCACCTGCAGGCAATTGAGAAATTACCTTGCCTGTTCCAGACCAGGGAAGCGCTGGATACAATGTAGTTGGCCACTCATCATTAAGAAGTCGATTTACAACCGCAAGTAAGTTTGATGCCATACCTGGAACTGTTGCATACATAAAACCTTTACGGTAGGAATAAAAAGGCTTTGTTAAGTTATCTGGAGTTTTTGCTATTGCACGTAAGCTTGCAGTAATGCGTGTTGGCTCTGGCGCATCAATGAAAAAGCGTAGTTTAGACGACTCTTGTAGAAGATCTATTAAGTTAAGTGCACCGTATACGCGGTTTGCGCTTAAACTTGTTAGTGGGCTAAGTCCAATAAGCACAAGATCGTATTGATCAAGGTCATTTATGTTCCATGAAATATCAGGATCATCTTGAACTACCTCGTGCCCCATCTGAGAAAGAACATTACAAATAAGTCCAGCAAAAGATAGTGAGCGCTTATTAGCCTCGGCTGATGCATGAGGCGCACTCATTCCTGTAATAAGTATCTTACTCATGCAAGTGTACCATCAGCATTTCTTTTTAGTCCTTTGTCCTCTTGTAGTGCGCGATTTATGATGCGACTGCAGTGTTCTACGAACGACGAGTATTGAGGAACAAACGGAGTAAACGCATCGCGTTGCGCCTGAGCTGCCTCAATAAGTTGAGCATCACTCATCTTTTCAACGTCTGCAATTTTAAGTTTATACGCGTCACCTAATGGATCGCCTTCACCTTTGTCAGTTACAAGAATTGATCCTACGTGCGCGGTGTAAAGAAAACGACTGCGCCACCAGCCAGACCCAGCGTGCGGATATGGTGGAGAAAGAATTCCCCAATGTTGATTGTAAAACTCCAACACGTCCTTCTCTGTATCAAACCTTTGTCCGCCAAGCTTTTTAATAAGCTTACGACTTCCAACAATCTCAACTGGCCATGTCAGGTTTTTCTTTTCAAGCCAAGTATCATGCGGCATTAACGCACCTAAAACCCATGCGCGTTTCTTAAGTGACTGATTTAGCGGAACTACAGGACTCAGCGTAGGGACTATTGTCGATGTTGGGTCTAATGCCTCAATTGGACCAAGTTCCTTTGGCATACGCTTACGCACAATAGATCTGTCGCCAAATGAGTACATAGGACAAACTGGAACCATACCAGCAGACCAACGCTCAATTAAAAGATCCTCGGCAGCTTGAACAAGTCTTTTCTCCCAGGGTTTAATTGTTTCATCGTTATCCATCATGTAATAACGTTCAATGTAACACTTCTTTGCCGCATCTGGACTTACTGCACGCACTCTTTCAAGTGCAGCCTCAATGTCTGCGCGACTAAAATACGTTGCGCCTTCGTCACCGCGATGTTCAGTTCCAACAAGCAGGTGTTTATACAACATCTCAGGTTTACGAACTAGCGCCTTTGCTCCGTTAAACACAGTGTTAAACTGCCAATCATCAAAAAATCCAACACAAGGTAGTCCAGATGACAGCGTGTAAAGTGCACCCATTGCGCCTTGTCTACCATTAAGCGAGTTTAATGGTGCAAGATTGACCCAGGCAACATCATACGAAGACAGGTCCTCGCCAGGAGTTACCTTACGCCAATCAACTTCATGACCTAACTCACGCAACGCCTGTGCAATAGCTGCAGGCACGTCGATTTTTTGTATCGTCCTTTTTTCAGTGTTTATCTGCAGTGCAGTAAACCCTGTCATTAAGACAGATAACTTTTTCATAGTACTCCTCTCGTGCTAAGTGTGTTTAGCGCGTCACCTACGCATAATATACATAGGTGACGACTAAACGCACTTAGAACGGAGAGGCAGGTGCCGCCGCTACTGGTGCAGGTGCAGGTTCAGCTGCTACAGGTGCAGGTGCTGCAGCTGGTGCAGGTGCAGGTGCAGGAGCAGGAGCTGCTGCTGCAGCAGATGCTGCTGCTACAGGTGCAGCTGCGTAGTACATCTTGATTTCGTTTTTCTTGTTACCTTGCCAGGTACGTGAACCTACCTGTGCACGGAACGAGCGTCCCTTTAATGCTGCTTCGATTTGAGCATTTGAAGGATTAGATGCAAAGAACTCGCGGCCAAGACCGAGAGCTCCCATCTTGCGGAAGAACATTCCGAGAGCTGCAGAGTTATCTGGTGTAACTACTAAGTTATCCCAAATTAGTCTCTTTGCGTGAGCGCCAGTTGTTACCTGTGCCTTAACTGCAAACATAGTCTTGCCTGATTGCGAGACCTTTGCTGTAGCCTCTACGATGGTTAAATCATAATCGCCATCGGGTAGAGGTTCATAACTTGCTGATTCACCTGCGTCTTTAACGAGGTCGCCCCAGTTGAGAGTACTCACTGATTAGCCTTTCTGTTCTGTTGGTTGTGGTTGTGGTGGTGTCTTTGGACCAAACACGACATCGAGCATGCGCTCAATGCCGAGATTCTCTTGTTCTACTATTGCGCCAAGACGTCCTTGAACGCGCTCGCCAGCTTCGTACTCGTTAGTACGTTCTACGTACATGCGTCGCACTTTATATGGAGATTGCAGTGGATCTGGGTTTGGTAAAGATTCGACTGTCAACGCTCCAAGAATATCATAAAAATATGGTGCTTGGATTGCTAACTGTCCTTGTAAGTATGGACGTGAACGTCCATCACTTGAGCGTGCCATTGCAGTTAATACAACAGCTTCTAGTGGGTTAGTTGGGTGCATGGTTAAATCACGTAGGTCACGCAGCAGCGCTCCCATGTGACGAAGTAGTTCACCCCACTGTTGCATTTTCATTTGTTCATTGCCTGCAATTGAGTCCATACATTTAACCTGTAACTCAGATATTGAGTCAATGATTAAGCTTTTGAACTGATGCTTACCTAGTTGCAGCCATTGATACGTCTTTATAACTGTATCGTAATCACGGACGGTGACAACACATGTATCCCAGGTACCATCTGCGACAGGTGGTTCTTCGCGCAGCGGGTCCCAATACTTAACTATGATTGGCAGAAATCGATGTCCGCCTTCAACGTCAAGCATTAGTCGGGGATACGGTGCTGTGACAGCAAAGGTGGACTTTCCAACCTTAGACTCTCCATACACCATCATCGTGAGGGATCTTTGTACTTGTGACATGCGTCACTCACTTCCTTTCTTCTCTTCTGTTCCGTAGTATCCATATGGATCTCCTACATCGAACATTTCACTGATTGCTTGTTCGGCGGCGCTTCCGTCGTCTAACAAAGGGCATACAGTGAAAAACTGGCATTTCCATTTACAGTCGCGACTTGGGCGCGGGTATGCAACGTAGCGATGATCTGCACCTGCGTCAAGGTCATCGCGTGTTTTCATTAGATCAGTTAAAACTCCGTTTACTCTTTGCCAAAAAGAACGCAAGGCAAAGACATTGTGACGTACTTCAATTTGATCAAAAAATGGCGGACGTGCATTTGTGCTTCTTTTTACCTTTTTTAACAAGGTAAATATTCCGCCTTCGCTTCTTTCACCGTCTTTATTTTGCGCTGTCTCGAGTAACATATACGTAAGTATCTGCTCATTCATGTGTGCCATCGCACCAAAGTCTGTAAATGATCCACCGACAGTCTTAAAGTCGCGGAACATACGCACACCATCAGCCTTACGACGAACACGCATATCGATCTTTCCTTGAAGCTCTACGCGTCCTTCAAGCATTGGCATTGAAATAATTTCCTCGGTAGAGATCATCTCAAGCTCTGAGTCAATTCCATTTTCCTCTACCCATTGCAGGTAACCTTCAAGCATGATGCGCCCAAGCTCTGCCTCAGAGTCAAGATCGTAAGTATCACGAAATGAATCCTCTAACGCCTTACGGTCTGTTGCAACTAACATAGAGTGCGCCTCTAAAAGTGGAATACTTTTTGAGTAGTAATCATCAAGTGCCTGGTGAATACGACTTCCAAGTGCGAGCGCACCTGTCATCTGCTGTGTTTTAGGTTGTAAGCGTCTATAGTAACTTAACCACCACTTACGCTTGCAGTCCTTATACGTTTGAACTTCAGAGTTAGAAATCTTTATAGGCTCTGTCATAGTTTTCCTGCCTTATCGTCTTTAAGTAAGCTAAGTAGCTTGTCTTTGTCACGAACAATTTGTTCGAAGTTGTCTGCCTTGGTTTCAAGAACTTGAATCACCCGTTCCTCGATAGTTCCTTCAGTAACATAGTCTGTCACAATAATTGAGTCATGAATTTCTGATCCAATACGGTGTACACGATCTAAAGCCTGTCTGTGATCAACAAGTGACCATGGACGTTGCAACATGATTAGGCGACGTGCGGCAGTGAGTGTAATGCCAACGCCGCCTGCCTGCGCGGTAAAAAGAATCCACTTAATCTTTCCTGCTTGAAAATCATCTACTGCCTGCTGTCTTTCGTCTTCGTTTTGAGCTCCAGTGATAAGACCGTGTCGTATACCTTCCTTAGTTAGTGCAGCGCTTAAAAGATAAATTAACTGTCTTGAGACTGCACATACGGCGACCGAGTCATTTCCAAAGTCACCACTTTTTATATCGTCCATCAAGGCATCAACCTTACACGATGGCTCGGTAAGTACCGCCTTTATCTCACCTGTAGTTTCGTTTACTGCCATCTCTGCGTATGAGCTTGCAAACTGTAAAAGACGAATTGTTTGTGTAAGTGCTGACGGCGCGGTTATTGCATCTCCATTTTCTAACTCTGCAATCATCATGTCACGCATTTGCTTATAAGCTTTTTCCTGCTTGGTTGACATCTCAACGTCGCGACGCTCGAACATCATCTCAGGTAGCCAAGGAAGAACCTTAGCCTTAAGCATACGACGCATGCGTGGGTTTATTGCTGCATAAAATTCTTGTTCCATATGAGGCTTTACGCCTAAAACCATCATGCCACCAAAGGCATTAAGCATGGTGTTAATCATTCTGTCAACCCAACGTGTCTTACTTGGCCACTCATTTGGACTTAGCCAGTGAAGAATTGACCATAGATCTAAAACATCATTTGCAATTGGCGTTCCTGTAAGTGCAAATCTAATATCCGCATCACCTGTGGCGGCCCAGAGCGCACGAGTTTGCTTTGACTTTGCTTCCTTGGATCTGTGAATTTCATCAGCTATAACTGCCTTAAAATCAATGTTGTTTAATTCACGCAGATGAACTTCGCAGCGATTTTCCGAAACCTTTTCATCGTGCCCGCCGCAGGACTGACACCTTGCTAGAGCAATTGACCCATAACCTGCCAGGCGGGAATGAGTTCTTAAACCTTCCCAGTTAATTACATAAACATCGGCTGGTTCCATAAATTGCTTACGACGTTGACCTGCGCTTCCTTTGATGACTTGCACGTTTACGTCTGGCCACCATTTTACAAACTCACGCTTCCAGTTTTTCTTTAGGGTGTTAGGGCAAACTACCAAGGCAGGAAATATATCTTCACCTGAGTCCTTAAATGCCTTTAAGGCACGTATTGCCTGGGCAGTCTTACCAAGGCCAGGCTCGTCGGCAAGTAATGCTCTACGGGCAGTCTTTAAAAATGCAACGCCTGCCCTTTGATGCGGAAATAGGTCCGCATTAGAGAGGTCCTCTAGGGTCTCTAGGTCACGAAGATTATTCGCTGGGGTAATCCGATTGGCAAGCTCACCAGTGGCCCAGTCGGTCAATTTAGGGCCAATAATTAGGTCATTTCTAAAGGTAGATCTCAACGCGAGACACGTTGCCCAGCTCAATGGGACTGTCCACACGCTTAGCTTTGTATCCCACTTTGCGCCAGGTAAACTTTTACAAAGTTCCTTAAAGCGCCACTCAGCATTGATTACTACGTGCTTGTTTAAGTCGTCAAGCTCTACGTTCACAGACACCTAAAAGGTTCCTTTCGTCATTAAGTCGTTATACTAACAGGTTTTGATAAAAAAGTAACTACATTTTGACCTAGTATGTAGATTTTTATTGAAGCAGGCGCAAAGGCTTCCATCCTAGCTTTACACAGCGTAAAAGGCCGTGACGTATGGCATCAAGTGCGTGGCCTTCGCCTCCCTTGTGCCAGTACTCTAATTTCTTCAATTTTGAGTTATCAAACATTCCTTTTGCGTCAGAAGGCGATTGAAAATATATGTCATCTGGTTTTCTTCCAACGTCAATAAGACACTGCTTGAGGACCCCTATTTGTTCTAACGAAAAAGGCGCCTGGCTGTTTCTTACTGTTTGTGCGTTTATGACAAACCGTTCACATATAACCTCGGCCACAGGATTATTTTTTAGAACCTCGCGTATCGGCTTGGCGTATTCCTCCTGTTGAACCTCCATTGACCAAACAAGCACAGGCTCCTGTCCGCTTGTGAACTCAAACAACGCAAGACCTGTTGCCTTCCCTGGATCAACTGCAAGTATCTGCTTCATCGATATTTTTCTCCCCAGTTTTCCATAGGTCCGTCAATTCCTGCAGTAAGAGGAACATCCCAACCTTGTGTAGTTGTCATGCACTGTTGAACTATCTTTTTAATTTCCTCTGCGTCCTTGCGCGGTGCGTTAAGCACAATTTCATCGTGCACTGGAACGATAAGAAGTTCAGTTAAGTCAGCTTGATCTAACTTGACAAGGTTTGCCTTAAATACCTCGGCAGCGCCTCCTTGGATTAAATAATTCACCAAGGTGTAAACTCTATCCTCGTCACACGGCAGTCTTCTGCCTGTCCATGTATATACGTACCCTTGACCTTCTGCTTTTAAGCGACGCATTCCAGCATCTTCAATTTGACGTTGAAAGTGCGCCATTCCAGGAAACCTTGTATCAAAAGCGTCTGATACAGATCTCATCTGCCCTTCTTGTACTCTAGCTGTAATTGCTTGTTTTGCGACTCCAGCTCCGTAAAGACGACCGTATACCGTTCCTTTAATAAGGTTACGACGCTTATCTGAGCGTTGCATATTTGGATCGTTGTAGATTTCTTTACCAATTTCCGTAAACGGATCTGACCCGGTAGCATCAGCTCTATTGAATAGGTTGATGAGATTTGGATCTTGCGAAAGTGAGGCAAACATTCTGAACTCAACTTGGTCAAGGTCGCTGGTAACAATGACATGTTCATCGTCCTTTGGTATAAATGCCGTGCGAACAGTGTCATCACCCTTGGGCAATGTTTGCAAGGCTGGATTTTGTATGCTCATACGACTTGTGCGAGCACCAAGTGTTTTTACGGAAGGGTGAACTACTCCGTTTACGTTATCGCTTAAGAAGTTTGAAAAATAAGTATTTGCAAGCTTGTCTGCCTTACGCTGTTTTAACACAATTTCGGCAAGATTTTTTACGTCATCGTTTCCGTTAATGGTAAGTAGATTTAATTGATCCTTTGTTGCAGATTTTTGTCCTGTAGGTGTAAATTCTGTAATTTCCGCGCCTAGTTTCTCAAAAAGACGCACCAGTTGAATGTTACTTGATATAGAAGTGCCATTGTAGGCCTGCTTAGCCCAATCTTTTACTGATTGGCTATAGTCATTTAGCTCTTGATACTTTCTCTTAGAGTACTCAAGGTCTACGCGCGCTCCATTTATCTCCATACGTGTAACAATCTTGCGCGCAGCCATTTCAAGCTCGTAAGCGCGGTTATATGGACCTGTAGGACCGCACTTTTCGTAGAACATCTCCCATAGACGCATTGTAAGTACCGTATCAAGTGCACCATACGCCCAGTAAGGTTCAAAGTTTACTGGAACTGTTCCCCACGTCCAACCGTTTTCAATAAGCTTAACGTCTAAGGTATCTTGCAACGCAACTGCACGTCCGTCAACATATAATGCGGCAAGTTGCTTTAATGCACCAGATCCTAAAGGATCAATTATATGTGCCATAATCATAGTGTCGTGTGACCTATGCCATGGAATGTCCCAACGAGATTGAACTGCAAACCAGCGAGCCTCAAACGCAATGTTGTGACAAACTAACTGGCCATCAAACTTATCCATTGCCTCATAAAATACACCTGCCCACTCCTGCCACGGAATTGCCCAACCTTGCTGTCCATCTCCAACTTGAACAAGGCGTAGTTGGCCATGCCAGGGAGACAACGCGTCTTTTCTTTCTCCACCAGGCTTTTCACCAGTTTCAGTGTCAACTGCAATTGCGTTGTGTGGGCGTCTTTCACCGAGCCAACGTATAAAAGCCTCTGCCTTTTCTACGTTGTCTACGAGGTGAAGTTTAACGTCACCTAGTCCACTATCTGTCATTTACATCCTTTGTTATTGTTACTTCTATATTACACTGTAAAAAGTACTCTACGGTCTCATCAGGAAGACGATGAGATGCGCGAGTGCCAATTCTCATAACAACACGACGTATTCCAGCGTTTGATATTAGCTTTGCACACTGATAACATGCTGCATCAGTTATGTATATGGTTCCACCTTCAACCCGTGAGCGGTCTACGTATAAAAGCGCATTTGCCTCCGCATGTATTGATGGGCAAGAGTCATACGTATTTGTCAAAGGAACTACTCCTTGCGCGCGTGGGCACCATTCAATGCAGTCACCTTCAACCGAAAGAGTTGACGCAGGGCCGTTGTATCCTGTTGCACTTACGCGTTGGTCCTTTGAGATAACAACTGCGCCTATTTGCGCACGACTACAGCGTGAACGTTTGGCAATTGAGTCTGCCACCGACATCCACGTTTCGTCCCAGGAGGGTCTAGTCAGATGATTCAGGTGGTCCTCCAACAATCATGCTGTTAAAAAGCTTGCTAACTAAAAACATAGCTTCTTTACGAGTAAACCCAGCCGCCTGTAATTGAGTATACATCTCATGAAGTTGAACCATGGCAGCCTTCATTGGGCTTTCATACATGTCTTCAATTTCACGTTTTAATTTTTTCATTTTCTCTTCATCCATTTAATTTTTCCTTATTCTTCTCAATGGCGCGTATCATTGCACTAGCGTACCATCCTTCAAACGGGTGAAGTCTATAACGTAACATTGTCTCGTCTCTATGCTGAGCAGCGGTTAGCGCACTTAAGGCGTATGATGAAACTTGTTGCCAAGTTAATCCAGTGATGGCTGGAACATCCTCGTATTTGTCTGCGTACTTTAACTTATCAGCCATATCATAGTGTTGCTCGTAGATATGAAGAGATCCAACATGGTGCGTGTAGTTGCCAGGCTCAATACCTAAGACAGATGCAATTGCAAGTTGAACACGTGTAAATTGAAAGAAGTCATACGCAGCTCCAAGCCACACGTCGTTCGAGCGCATGAACACAGTCATATTTAACTTATTGTCACGTATTCTAAATTGGTGAAGTATCGTGCAAGGGTAATCACGTTTCTTTGGAAGTAGATCAAGCTCAGGATTCCATATCGTAACAACTGCCTGTCTTGTGTCTGGATCCTGCCTTAGTCTTTCAATAATCTTTTCATATTGCCCTTGAGTTCTAAGACCATATGCGCCATGGAATAGTCCGTTGTCCTCAGCGTAGTTCTTAAATTGTGGACCAACTGCAATGACAAGTTTTGGCGTTGATATTCCAGCGAGAAGTTGACATGCCTCAACCGCACCAATACCTGGAACAGTTCCGCGTCCTACACCTAATGGTAGGGTGTTCTTTACATCATCAATACGAATTACCGCGTCCTCGATCTCACGGGTCTTCATTCCGCGCGGAGCGGTTTCTCGACCGTGCTCTAAGACGTGTTTAACAAGATCAACGTACCCGTTAACTCCGTCTGGTATGTTTATTATCGCAGTATCCACTGGCTCTCCCTGTTATATCGTAGTGATTGCTTAAATATCTCGTGCCCGTAATCTAGCTTGCGCGCGTTAGAGAAACGTCGTACATATTGCGGATGAGGAAGAACAACGTATTGGTGTTCCTTAAATCCATGAGCCTTTAGTCCTTTTTCTGCTAGGGTCCCAAGCGCAATTATTCTTGGTCTTTTTAATACCTGCCACAACTCGTCAACCTGTGTAACGTGCTCATCATTTACATTTATAATTCCTACAGTCTTCCAAGAGTTGCCTGGAAGAGATGATAACAAGAAATCACCAGAGTTTCCATCAACAGGCATAAAGGGTAATATTGTCTCCTTGCCATAAGCTTCCTTTATATTTTGTCTATCTCCAACGAGTAGTACCTGCGCGTCATAACGTCCAATATACCAAGGAAATTGTTTAAGACTATCTGCCTTAGTTGCCGCGTAGTGTGAATTACTTATTATTCTTTCCGCGAGCATGGGAATATCCTGTAGAGATTCGCTTGATGGGTTTAACATCTCGAACTCTGTGGCAACCTCGTCTGCCGCAAGTCGATATTGACCAAGGATCTTGTAAAGCTCATCGACAGTTACGTAATCGTCACCGCGAGATGAAAGACGACGTTGAATCACGTCTAAAGGTTGATAAAGCCAAAATTGATGAACACCGCGAGAGGCAAGAAAGAGTTCAACCCAACGCCAACCTGCAACGCCAAGTAAACCATAGCCGTCAGAGTCTGACTCAGGACGTTTTAATGGCGCATATGTGATTTCGCCCCAGTGCCAGCGATCTGCAACCGCAAGTCGTTTTGTCCAGTCAATATCCTGTATTGAGTTTACGTAATCATTTAATACCCAACGACGAGTCATCATATCTGGCTTTGATTTATGAAAAAATTCTACGTTATTGTTAGGAAACATTGACTTTAGTTGATGCTCGATCTCGGACACAAGAGTAGACTTACCAGAGGCGTCTGTACCTTCAACTACTATAAACATTATGCGTCCTTTTGTCGTGAGTTAATATTATATCACTAATTTTGCGTTTAAGGAATAAGCTCTACCCTATAAATAGACTCGATTCCTTTATCAATATCTGAGGCGTCCTCTAGTAATCTTTGAGCCACATTGGTTAGGTAACGGGCTCCACCTTGGTCATATTTGTATAAGGCATCTAAGACTGGAGTAGGCTCCTCAGATACCTGTGCCCAGTAGCGATGCTTTTCAGGAAATATCATAGCCACATTGCGAGTTGGAAAGCACTGCTCGCAAGGAACTGCGTCACTATCTAAGTTTAAGGAAGGCATCTCATTTAATCCATATCTTTTGACCAGTGGACACGCTGCTCCGTGGAATATTAGTGAAACTCCAACACGAGAAAGAATGTAAGATCCATTGTCAGTTTTATACAGCTTAAACTCAATCCAGCGATACGAACCTTGTCTCCATGAAGAAGACTCAGCAAGAAGCTTGCCGCTAAATTGAAGGGTGCGTGATCCGTCCTTGACCTCATGCATTATTTTTTATCCGCCAAGTCTACACTGCCATTCGCAATGTCATTTACACGAGATAAAAGTGTGATGTCGGCGCGCAATGAAGCAATTTGAGCCTCATACATCATCACAAGTTCGCCAATGCGCTGTTGTAGCGCTATAGCCATCAGTTCGTATTTGTCCTTTGGCTGGTCCATAGTTACGCGCCTAAGGCGCTAATCTCCGCCTGTAAGGCAGCGAGTTGTAAGTCGGCCTTTGCAATTACCTCGCTTGCAGACGCAACGTTAGCAGCGTCTGGAGTCTCAAGTGCATTTTCTGCAACTAAAGATATCTGGGCATTGTACTTTGAGTACTCTACATTTTTAATGTGCGAATTTATAACCGCGATCTTTTCCTCAGTCGTTAACTCTACGGTTGACACCGTTTGTCTCCTTTGTCAATTTAACGTCCCTGTGACGTTAAAATCCTATACTGTTTTTACTTTTTATGTCTCTTCTTGAACACTTTGCTTAAGCTGTAAAAGAGCGTTTCTTTGAGACATGCGTTCGCTAAGCTTATTTTCAAACGAGGGGCTACCTTCCTTAGGCAAGTAACCTTCATCTACGTTTTTTTGTAGACTTGCAATTGCCGAGTCAAGAACATTTATTTGCTCGTCTATCATAGAAATTTTTATACTATTATCTAAATTTATCATTTTTACGCCCAATTCGAGTAGCTAGAGTAACTTGACCAGCTGCTTCCACCATTGTTACTTGCACGTGCTCTTACCCTCCAAAACAGGTTGCTAACTCCTCCAGTTACCTTAGGTACCTTGAAGTTTTGCGCGTCTGACGTTGGGAGCGTTCCGCTCGAAGGGCGCGTTACGTTTGGCTGTCCGTTTGGAGTTGACCCGTTACTGCTTGGTTGACAGTCTAGTTGATACACTATTGTTCCTGATCCTGAGGAGTCAGACCAGTCCGCGTCGTAATTGTAGTTGTCTAAAGTATTACCACCTGGATCATAGGTTAAAGTCGGTGTTCCTGGAGTTGAAGGCGCTGCAAGGCTTGAAAGAATAACGTTTGATCCTACCTCACTGGACGTTCCTGCCGCATTTGTTGCTGTAGCAAATGCCTTAAAATAGTAAGGAGGCGGAGACGCATCAACCGGTGTTACAGTGTACGAGACAGAGGAAGACGACGAGCTTACCTTAAGAACGTTAGATGTTGTTGGAGGATTAGACGTAGAGGCATATATTCTTAAATTGAATGACGTTGGAGAGTTTGACCAACCTGATGTTGTTGCAGTAATAGACGTATCCGCAACACCTGTTCCAGTTAAGGTAACTGATCCGCCAGACGGAGGTGATAGTGGAGCAGCAACAGTTGCAGGATTAGAAAACGCTTGATTTGATCCTCCTGCGTTTGAGGCAGTTACACGACAACGAATTGGGCTGTTGTAGAAAAGAGCAGAGAAAAAATTAGAAGGAGGAGAATAAGTAGAACTTGTTGCCCCTGATATACTTAGATACGTTGATCCTCCGTCGTTATACTGCCACTGATACGCAAAAGAAGTTGGTGAATTTGCCCATGTTCCAGTTGTGCACGAATACGTCGTAGTTCCGGCAGTTCCTGAAGAAGGCGTAACAACTGGAGCATTTGCTCCACCCGTATTTACAGGTGCAGATACAGCATTAGGAGTCACAGAGTTAGAGGCAGCAGACGTGCCAGATGTGCCGTTGGCATTTGTAGCAGACATTGTGAAAGTGTATGCTTGATTTACAACGTATGAGCCTGTAACTGTGATAGGACTTGACGTTCCACTGTAGCTAAGAGATATCGAAGGACTCGACGTTATTGTAAGTGAAGACAGCGCTTTTCCACCAGTTGCACCTGAAAAACTTAGTGACACCTGAGTAGAGCTTGAAACGCTAGCACTTACAGTTGGAGTCTGAGGAACAGTGGTAGCAGTTGCACTAGCAGCAGACGAGGCAGTTCCTGTCCCTATTGCGTTTATTGCCGACACGCGATAATAATAAGTTTGAGCGCTTGTAAGACCTGTGTCAGTGTAAGTTGTAGATGTTGTAAAAGTATTTGCCACAAGGGTAGAGTACGTGACGCCGTTTGTCGAGCGCTCAATGAAGTATCCTGTAATTGCAGAGCCGCCGTCACTTGGCGCAGTCCATGAAAGATCTATGCGACCGCTGTTATACGAGCGAGATGCTCCAACGTCTGTCGCGGTAAGACCAGTAACTTGGCCTGGAGCAGTTAGTCCGCCAAAAAATGTTCTCCAGGTGCCAGACACCTTTACGTATCCGTCAGCTACATTTCTCCATGTTCCAGAAACTTTTACATACAAATTTGTAAGAGTGTTCCATGACCCACTTGACTTAACATGCGCAGTCATCTTATGACCACCTTAACCAGACGTCTCCGTTAACTCCGTCGCCAGAGACAGGCGCTGCAGAGGACGCAAATGTGTTTCTTAATGAGCCAGACCCACCTGAAGTGTTACCTCCACTTGATTCAAGATACGGCGCGTTAGCAAGAGTTATTGAGTTGAAGGCGCCATCTAGAATTACAGCACCTGCATAAGACATTGTTAGTGACGAGTCACCTGATGTGATAACAACGCCGCCAGCTACGGCTGCTATGCTTCCGATCTGTGATCCGCTTACGTTAAATAAAATTGAATTACCAGTACCTGTTGGAGCTAGCGCGAGCCCTGTGCCGCCTGTATAGTTAGTAGACGTAAATGAAGAACCAGTAATAGCAGCACCAGTAATAGTACTTCCGCTTTGGATGCTGCCCTTAAATATAGCAGCGCCAGAAGATGCGCTAATTGAAAATGTAGAGCCGTTATCAGAACCAGTGCTTGTTGCATCAAAACCAGCGATACCTGCAGAGTTCATAACGATACGCGCGCCGGTTGTTGCCGAGCCGCCTGAGAAAACAGTTATACCGTTTGTATTTACCGCAGTTATCTGGTTGCTAGCATTTACAATTGTGCTTGCACTTGGTTGAAGTGAGGCTATAGCTGCGTTATACGCTGTTGTCGCGGCAGATGACGCAGCGGCCGAGTCTTGCGCTAGCTCCCAACTGTCGCCATCCCACGAGTACAGCTTATCGTTATCATTTGTGTCAATCCAAAGATCGCCAATTTCATGAGCAGTGCCTGCTGGCGCATCGTTTTGATAGTAGCTAGCATTTTTAGAATCTGCCGTTGCCTGTGCAGTAGGGTCTGTTACAGGAATGTAGTCTTCAAGGTTTTCGCTGTATACTTTTTGAGCGCCTGTAGTAGGGTCAACAACAGTTGTACCTTCTTTTTCGATGTCTGGGTCTGTAGCGGAAACTACCGTAACACCAAAGGCAGCCTCGTTTGCAGTTACCGCGTCTTCTTGAATTACCTTTGTTGTTACCGCACGAAAGCCAAGCTTCTCGGTTGTTACAACGTTGGTCTTAAGACGTTTTGCACCAGGTCGTTTTTCAATACGACGAACTTTACGCTCAACGCTTGTAAGAACCTTTCCTATGCCTTTACGACGTCTTCTTCTACTCGCCAATCTTGTCCACCTCCGGCTCTGTCACTAGGGTAAGCTCAACTTCCTCGCCAAAACTTGGAGAGTCAGGAACAGAAACTTTATATCCATCTATCTTTCTTATAATTACGGTGTCACGTGGTTCAAGATCTGTCTCAAGACGCATACGAACAAACTCGTCATTTACAATTATTGAGCACCAGTCTCCAGGAAGGTACTCTCCTATTCTTGGACTAAGCGAGCCATTTACACGCACACGTATATCTGAAATTGGTGGACGAGACTCGGCTAAGTATCTTTCCGCGTGCGCGTATAAGGCGTCTTCCTCAGATACCTCATTACGTGTTTCCTCCGCGTCTAAAAGTGGCCAACCATCTTGTAATAAATCAGTTGCAGTTGCAACTGCGTAAGGCTGAGATGCGTCATCTCCAAGATCTGGAATGTTTCCAACAACAAAGAAGCGTGTTGCTGCGTCCTCTGCGTTTTCGTCCATAGTTACATCAATGATGTTTCCAGGATACTCAAAAACAATCTCGTCTGCGCCGTATCTGCTTGGAGGCGCCGCCTGTCCTTCAGCAGGAGGATTTGGGTAGTCGATAGCTATAAGAACAAATGTGCGAGTAAACACAGGAATGCCTCCTACGTACTCGAGATCACAGTCTACGCGAAACTCAAAGCCGTCTACCGTGTCTGAGTACTCGTCAAGCTCTTCTCCAACTGAACGCAACTCATATCCGCGATATGTAGTATTAGGAACATTTCTTCCACTGTAAGACTCCGTCGAGTACTCTATATCTAAATCAGAGTTTCCAGGATACGGTCCGTATGTTCCAATACTTACAGTAGGTTGAACTACAGCAGTCCCGCCTGCAACTGCTGTTTGCTCTAAATCGCTATCAGCAACATCAATGGTAAAAGTTGTAGAAGTAGGAGTTGAAAAAATGTCAAAGTATCCATCAAATGTAGAAATAAAGTCAGTAGAGGTATCTACTCCGGATAATCTAACAGTCTGCCCTACGCTAAATCCATGAGCTGCAGACGTAGTTATAGTTCCTATAAAGTCTTCTATCTTCTTAAAGGTTACAGTTCTTGTTATCGTAGATACGGATGTAAATGATGATGAATCAATTGTAAATGTAGTAGCAGTAGGAGTAGCTACTACGTCCCATACTCCATTGAAAGTAGAGTTAACATTATAGATCTCTACAGACTGAGTAGGAATTAGCTCGTGAGCGGAAGCTGTAGTTATAGTTGTAACTCCACCTGGAGCAGTGATAGACGTAATTTGCAGATCGTTAGTTTGTGCAGGCTCAATATCTGTGTTAGGAAACGAGATACCGCTAAAGTCAACAAGAATTTCGTCAAGAAGCTGGCGCACGTAGTCATACGTATCTACACGAACATTGACTGTTACACCTTCATAAGTTCCATTTGGTATCGATGTTCCAGTTATCGTAAATGAGTCAGCGGTAGGAGCGCTTGCCACAGTGTAGTATCCACTATATTGAAAATCTCCAATCTCTGGAAAGGACAGGCGAACACTCGAGCCAACAGGGAACCCGTACTCAAATGCATCTAGCGTTGCAGTAACTGTTCCACTAGATACAACAAGAGTGGCTCCAAAATCGTGAGTCCAGGTCTTCCAAATATTTCTATGATACAGATAGCTGGTAAACTCAGATGCATTAACGCTTAATATTCTGTCTACAACGTTATATGAGCGACTCCATATGATTCCGCCCCAAATGCAAACTCCGTCACGCACTACATATAGTCCTGTCTTACCAGGCATTGTGCTGTTGTACAAGTCCATTCCAGTGTTACTTGGTAAAACTGGAATCGTGCCTGAAAAACTACCTGCTGAATTTAGCACTCGCTCAAAGGATACACCTTTGAAGGGAATCTCTGCTAGTATATCATTAGATAGAAGATTGGTTGTAAAATAGCGATAGTCAGCTGAAATCGTGTCGGTAGCTACCATGTTACACCTCGCTGAGTAAATTCGTCATTACAAAACATTTAGTATCTATCCTAGCCAAGCTGAGCGATAATACACCGTAAGTACCGCCTCGCTTGTCGCATCTCCATCATCTTCAAACGATATTACGTTATCTCCAGGCGCAAGAAGAATCCACTCTGCAAGAACATCAATTAGGTTGCGCTTACCTACCGCATCACCGTCAAGTGCTACCTCATGCTCTAAGGTATCAATCTCTAAAATTTCACCTGCACCAATTGACTCGATGATAGTTATAGACTCATTTGTTGTCTCGTTAATTATTTCAGCAGGGCCAGTAACAGGTCCCGCAATTGAAAGAACAACTGGAGCATAGGCATTACCGGTGTTTGTTATTGTAGCCTTTCCAGTAGCTGAAGTAGATGTATTCTTTCCTGGAATTACCGTTGAGCGATAGCCAAGCTCGTTACCTGCAAACCACTCGTACTTTAAGGGGTCTGGTGCCCTTAATCCGATAGAGAACTCTGTGCGACCGCGTTCGTTTACCGTGTTTATCTCTGGGCGCCCTGAGAGTCGAACGTAGGACGCCTTAGTGGGCTCCTCATTTGTCTTTAACCAGTCACCTACGTAAACAAGATCGGTGTTTGTAATTAACTTGTCACGCGCTATCTTTACGTAACTTGGACTTGGTGGTAAAAAGACTCCATTAAGTGTAATTTGTCTTGCCGTGTATCTTCCGCGTACATCGTATGATCCGTCTCCCCAGCCGCGAGGAATATCCTCAATATCTGGCTCAGGATGATTCCACCAACCTTCTATATCGGTGCAGATCCAAACTACGCCGTCCTCATCAATTGTATTAAGAACTAGTGAGCCAATACTTACATCCGCATTTAACTTTAGCCCCGTGATCTTTGGATACGGAACTGGGCGAAACGCTTGATTTACCTTTTGATTTTCCTGAGCTTGATTTGGCTCGTCTACATACTCGTTTAGATAGGTTGCCTGCTCAAAAAGAACGGCATCAACTAAAAATTTCTGCGCTGCAGTTCCAGCAACTGGTTGAACTACGCGAACTAACGCACTTAATGCGCCTACAGGCGCGGTAAATACTCCAGTAAGTCTTACCCAGTCGTCTCCTCCAATAACCTCAAGTTGAATAGAGTTTGAGGTCGATATTACTGATCCTGCAGTTGCAGAGTTATACCAAATAACGTCAGCTGATAAAGTTCCTGTTTGAGCTGCAGCAGGTATCTTTACATACGCTCCTAATGCGTAGGAAAGACCTGCTGTAACAAGAATACGGTCTGCGGTAACAACACCAGAGTTAGACGCTGCTGCCTTTGTAACCTCAAGAGATGATGAACCGTAGAAGTACTCGTTTGTAATACGTGCGATGGCGCTTGAGCCAGTGGCGGACCAGCCTGTGGTGTTGGTCTTAAATGACGGGTTAACTATAAGGTTATTACGGTCTGCCATCATGCGCCTCCGCGTCGTAGTCTAAATGCAAGGGTTCTGTCAATCATCGCCGCGAGTTCTGACTCATTCATACCAGCTGATGGATATACGTTTATGATGTTTGAAGGGCCGCCTCTTCCAGCAAGTTGTGCAACAATTGCTCTATCTCTACGAGATAGACCTTGCTCGTCAAGTGGCTCAATACGCTCAGGGCGACCAGCCTCGGCAACACGAACTATTGCTCCGCCTGGTTGAGGCTGAATGACTCCGCCTTCTGCGAAGCCAGGAATTGGTGGAATGGCAAAACCTTTACCGCCAAGACCTGGAACCCAGTTAGGAACTGTAAACTTTATCTTTGCAAATGTGTTATTCCACAAACGAGCAATCCATGAAAATGCTCTTTCAGCTGCGTTCATTATGGAGTTAAATATTGGAATATTACTAAGTGCTTCCTTCGCGTTGTTCCAAATTGCCTTTAAGCCATTAACAATGAACTTGCCTAACGCGCCAAAAATTGTCTTTAGCCCTTCAATAGGGTTTCCAGTGATGATCTCCCAAAGGCCTTTTACAATACGTATTGCTAGAGCTATTGCCTCTGCAAAAATATCTATCGCGTTAGTCAACACGAACTGGAATATTGGAACAATATATTTTCCTATAAAGTCACCAATTTTCTTAAAAATTTCTCCAAATCCTTCAAATACTGGCGCTAACTCGCTTAATGCTTCTTTTACAGTATCAAAAGCTCCTTTAAGCGCACTCCCAACTGCATCAATAAGCTTTGCAACAGCTTCCCTAAATATCTCGCTTTTATTGTAGGCAATAACTATCACCGCAACGACCGCGGCTATAGCCGCTGCTATAAGGACAAGCGGTCCAACTGCAACTCCTGTTACCACGCTTAAAAATCCAAAACCGGCTTTTATAAGCGTAATCGCGCCACTTAACTTACTAAACACTCCAACAACATTTAGTATTGTTCCACTAATTACGAAGAATCCAAATTTTACTACAGCAATTATTAGGCCTAAAGCGGAGAAGAACGCAAGAATGCGAGCTCCAGTGTCAAATAACTTCTTGATGGCAGGATCAGATAGTATGTTAACTACTACGCTAAGAGCGGTGTTAAGAGTATTAAAGAACGTCTGTATCGCACCAGAAGATAACGTCACCTCTATGAACTTCGTTAACGTGACAAGAAATTCTGCAAAGGCAGGACCTGCTGAGTTTAGTCCAGTAAGAATATTGCCAAATGAAGGAGCTGCCTGCTTTAAGGTGTCCCAGAACTTACCTACGTTTGGATCTGCTCCTGCTTTTAGAATCTCCTTGATAAAGGCGCCTATTGATGAAAGTGCCTTTGTTGCATTTATCGTAGTCTCTCTTAGCCAGTCAGCTCCCGCTGGCTTTTCAAAGAATTTCTCAAATCCAGCGGTAACTTCAGTTAGCCAATCGATTATTACGTATCCTCCGCCACCTGGAGTAAACGCTGATTTGATAACATTAACTATTCCACTTACAGCGTTTCCAAATATTCCACCAATACTCGCAGCTATATCACCGTACTTCTTAAAGAATGCATCGAGCTCGCCAGATGCCTGCTTAGTGTCTAAAAACTTAGCAAACTCGCCTGTCTTCTTCTCGAGGAAGTCAACAAAGCGCCTTGTTTGTGAGTCTGCTCCAACAAGAAGTGAAAGAATAGAGTCGTATGTGTTTCCAAAAACCTTACCGAATCCTCTGACCACATACTCTGAGGTCTTAAATACCTTAGCCAGGTCTAGCTTATTTTCAACATCAACTATTGAGTCAACGATACTATTAAACGCATCTGCAACAGCTTCTGCAAGTCCTTTAAACAGTGGTTCTAACTCTGGAAAAAGTTCATCTTTTAGTCTTCTTAATCCATCTTCTAATCCTGGAAAAAGCCCTGCCGCGGCTGCGTCTCGCAATTTCTTTAACGCTGGTGCAAATTCATTTACTATAAACTTTACAAAGTCCTGTGCTTCCTTAGAGAGACCGCTAAGAGAATCAGCAAAAGCGTCTGCGCCAGCTGCACCAGACCCTGCGTCCTTAGCTTCCTCTTGGGCACGTAAGGCGTCTCGCTCTGCGCGTGCCTTTGCCTTTGCTGCCTGTTGAACACTCTTAAACGCGTCTTGCGCAGTGTCTGTTGCTGAGATAAGACGGAGAAGACCTTCGTCTTGCACGTCTGGAAAAGTTGCCTTTGCTACATTAAGAAGCTCGTCACTAACGCCTTTACTTTTTTCTACAAGGTTAGTCTGCTGCTGCTGCAAGTCTTTGTTGCGATCCTTAGACTTTCTATAGTTTAGCTCTGCCTCAGCAAATGCAAGTTGCGCTTCTCTACGAGCACGAGAGTTAGGTGGTAGGTCCTGAACACGAGCTAAAGTTTCACGTGCCTTTTCAAGCTCGATTGCTGCTTTCTTTTCACTGATTGCTGCGTCCTCTGCATCAAATCCAAGTTGCTGCAGCTCTTCGCGACCGTCTTTAAGAGCTTCATTAAGATCTTCTTGTGCCTCAGTAAGTCTTTCATCTGCGTCTACTAGATTCTCTTGAGCAGATTCAATTCTACGTAATGCTGCAATCTTAGCGCTGGCATCCGCTTTTGCACCGGCGGATGATTTTTTAAGTCCTGCTGATATGGCATTACTTACACCTGAAAACGCAGAAGCAGTTACAAGTGCAGCCAACCCTAAGGAGGTGAATATGCCAAGAAGAGAAGTTAATGAAGGTATTAGTGCTCCCGCTGCTGCGACTAAAGATAAGAATCCGCCAGCTAATGAACCAACAGATGACACAAGTACAGACAGGGCTGGTCCTAACGTGTATCCAGTTCTAATAAGACTTTGAAAACTTCTTCTCGCTGCTAGTGCCCTTGCAGAAAAATCAGAAAAAGATCTTATTAAATTTTTTCCCATGCCATCAGAGAAGCCATTAGAAAAATTTTGTCCGATTCTGCGTCCGTCACCATCTAAGTTTATATTTTTAGCTGCGTTACGAACTTCTTTTTCAAATCCTGTTGTAATTGCACGAACAACGATGTAAGCATCACCTACTATTGCCATATATTCACCTCCCTTCTTTTAATTTTCATTGCTGTTAGCCTAACGGTCCTTCTAATGCAGAGCCAAATGGTAAAGGTGATCTAGCATTAACTGGTGTTGGCGGTACGAAAGGCTTGGTTGGTTTGTTCTTTTGAAGTGGATCAAAAGGAACAATCCCCTCTTCAGCTATATCAAAATTCTTTGATGTTACTCCAGACGAGCTAGCAGAATTTGCAGTTGCAACTGCATACGCGTATTCTGACTCATAGAACTCTTGATATATCTGTTGACGTGCACGGTCACGTCCTTCCGCCTGCTCTGCAGACGAATAGAACATGTCCTCTTCAAAGAAGTAATGAATCACATCAAGCATGTCGCGTGATTCCATCTCTGCGAGTCTGATTCCGTTCACGATAGCCTTTCCATTAACATAGGGCCAGAGATCTACGCACCAGTGGAGGAGACTTCTGGCCCCTCGGTAGGGCGCGATGTATACACCTCGACAAGCCAGGCGCTAATTTGCCCAAGAGTATCAACTGAAACGATCTTGTCTTCGTCTGTTAAAAGAGAGTCAAAGCGTGAGTAGCTTTCATCAACGAGAACATTTTTAAAGAAGTCGCTAATTGTTTTTGCTGCGTCTGCTGGATCATCTCCGCTTGAACGAGCAACTAAGTTTAAAAGTACCTTACCTTGCAACTCTGGACGACAATTAAATGTCTCTCCATAGATCATAAACGTTACTGGTTCTTTTTCTCCAGCTTGCGTTCCCGAACCGAAGTCCTTGAACTTTGCCATATCTTTCTTCCTCCGTATTGTGTTAGTGTCTTTATTAAGACGGTTGTCTCAACTCTAGTTATCTTATCAAGTAAAGGTTGTCTGTTAGATACTTATTAGGCTTAGTTCCAGGGTGTCTCACTACGCGAGTATAGACGATTCTACCTCTAGAAGAAAAGCGCAGTGTCTCTGCTCTTTTAGGAACAATTATGTGTGGACGTGCTCCTTCGTGATGTACTAAAGCGTACTTTAGAGGTGATCCAACTTTTACCTGCTGTCCAGGACCTCTACGACTATGCTCTATTTCAAGTGAAGCTTTTAGTTTTCCAGTTTTTACGCCTACTTGAGATCTTGCAGCTATAAGAACTCGTAATCCACGTCCGTATAGATACCTTCCTACAGGTCCAGAAGGACTATTTAAGAATTTGTCTAAGACCGGGCGACGAAAAACTATTCCTGAAAAAGATAAGCTGATACGCGTTGATCCACGGCCGCCACCGCCAAAGGCAGAGCGAAATTGCCTTGGACTATTTAATCTTCTTGCTCGACGAGCATACCTTTGTCCAAAATAGATTATAGGACTGTCATTTATTAGACCAAATAAAGGCATTATGGCACCGCTATCGTAAGTTGCATGGCAGTTGTTTGAAAACCTCCATCAAAACCTGTAGAGTCAGCTGTTGCAATTACACCAAGGCCAAAGTCTCCCTCTTCTTCCTTCCATTGATCTAGCTTGTTAATAAGTTCCATAAACATCCATGCATCAACCGCTGCGATCTCAGATGCTTCTTGAATCTTTTCCCCAGTAGGAGCTTTTCCATTTACTCCAACAACGGGAATCTCTCTTGAGATAGATATAGTTAAAACTGCAGAGCGTGGCATCTGGCATCTTTGAGGCTCACTTGCCTCGTCTCCGGGACGGCCTAGATAGACCTGAATAAACGAAACTACAAGTTGCTCGCAGTCAATTGCAGGTTCACCCATTGTCCAAAATTGTCTACTTGGCAAAGGTACGTTATACTCCTCGTAAACCTCTACAACCTTTTCAAGAACTTTATCAAGAAGTGTTTTTAGATTTAATGCCCTTAAGTCTACTGTCGATATGTCTATTAGTCTTCCCACGTTTATCCTCCGATATCGTAGGTAGGAGTTACTTCATTGCCGAGACGAAGCGCAAGGTTTCCTGAGGCAATATATACTGTCTCTATCTCTCCTGCGTTTAATGGATCTGGTCGTGATGCATACAGATCCCATGTCCCTGGATCCACGAATCCTACGTGTGCATAGGCATCATCGTACGAGACAGTTAAGGTGATGCTGTCACGAGTTTCATTAGTAACTGTAGCAGTTCCAGTGTCAGCTCCGTATGCAACGTCATCATACCCTTGACGCGCATAGGTAAATGCCGTAGACGAAGGAACGCTAACTATGTAGTAGTCACCGTTAAACGTAGAGTTAATGCCTGCAACTGTAACAAAATCACCTTCTACAAATCCATGAGTGGCCGTAGTTGTTATTGTAACAATACCATCGGTAAGTTGCTTATAAGCTACGTTTCTTGTAACGTCATTAACTATCGGGTCGTTTAGTTGAACCGCTCCAGTAGAAAGTTCCTTTGTCTTTGTTCCTGTGTAATTTGCAATCTTAAGCATTGGAACCCATGTATCATCACTTACAAGGAATCCCGCGTTGATGTAGTCAAGGTTAACGTCTAATACGCCACCATCTGATCCTGTGACATACATGTCTAAAACACTTTGTCCAAGCGGTAAAGGCTTTGGTACCATACGACGAGCACGTGGTACGTCTGGGCTAAATACACGTGCCTTAGCGCGAGCGCGATCTGGGTTTACGGACTTAAGAAATAGATCAACGACATAGAGACCAGTTCTCATCTCTTCAATGAAGTCCTGGTTATCTAATATTGTATAGTTAACACCTTGTCGTGAAACTGACGTTACACGTTGAGGAAGAGCGCAGTCGTCATCTCCAGACCACAGCTTTATAAACTCTGTAGCTAAAACACGAGCTGCTGCCTTGCCTGACGCAGGAGGTGGAGCTCCATACGTATACGTAACCTCAATGTTGCAAGGAGCCCAGGAGGTTCCAGCCTTTGCTTGAAGTGTAGAGTGATCAACTAGGTAATAATTTGCAGGGTCAACTATGCTTCCTTCACGATTTCTTACTGAGTGAATGCGAACAACAGGTCTGCCACGAAGGCGAAGACGCGTCGACGGAGACATGCCATCTGTAGTTATTTCTGCATAATCGTCAAACTCATCAAAGGGAATGTTATATACGTCTCCACCAACGAGCTCAGGCGTGTAATTTCGTGAAGATGCCCCGAGACGATATGCGCGAGATGCGCAGATATAGCGCTCTGTTACAGTAGTTATTCCATTAAACTTACGACCTGACATAGACCAGAGAAGCTGAGATGCAACCTTAACGGCATCATACGCATATTCATCGTCAGCGTAGCTATCGAGCTCATCTACTGTTACCCAAAGATTTGACACTCGTTATCCCGTCTACTCGTCATTATTATGAAGACGAGCGACATGCCTGTGTAGGTGGTTACACGTTGGCATGTCGCTCTCTTATTCTTATTAGGAGGTTGGATCCTCTGTTGACGCAATGATGAAGTCAGTTGCGTTATCAGCGTTGTAGTTCTCGTTACCAGGAACGTTGTAAGCTGTTGTTGAGCCTTCGCTTGCAAAGTCTGAAACTTGACGGCCATCAGCTTCGACAACTGCAGTACCGGAGTCTGCCGTTGAGGAAATGGTTCCGCTTGTCGTGGTTGTGTAGGTAAATGTTGTTGTTGTTGGAACAGACGCAATGGTGTATGTACCATTAAGCGCTGTGCTTGTAAGGCTTGCCACAACGACAGTGTCTCCTGCCTCAAAGTTATGAGCTGCTGAGGTAGTAATTGTAGCAGTTGAGCTTGTGCGAGCAACGTTGTTAATAGATGCTGAAAGATCTCCATGCCATACTAAGAAGCCCTTACGACCTGTTGGCGCCCAATAAGAGCGAGCATATGAGTATGGACGCTCTGTAGCTACTGGGAACTCCCAGCGCTCATCTAGTCCATCGCCAAAGTTAGTGTTTCCAAGGCCGTAACCTTCGAATGTAGTTGCAAGCATTCCATTTTCAATTACGCGATCTCCGCTTTGGCGAAGCTTTGCATATGGGAATACCCAGTGGAAGTAAGGAAGTGTTGCTGCCTTCTTTCCATCAATGATTGCGAATGACCAGCACTCGATAGCAACACCGTTACCAGCTGGGTCATCGCCAGTTGCAGGAGAAGACCAACCGATTGACTTGCGATCTGGTGAAGCATATGTTCCGAGGTTCTTGCGAAGTAGTAAACCGCCAGAAATTAGCTGAGTAAGTTCTGGATCTGGCTCACAGATTGCAAGCTCCATTGTGATACGCTTTAGCGTATCAGGTGACTTGTAAGTAACGCAGACTGTTCCATCTGCGCCTTTTTCTGTCATTTCATCGCCTTCTTCGTACTCAGGCGTGAATGAAAGGCGTAAAAAGCCTGATGTGGTGTAGCTGTCACCGGCCTCGTTCAGGAGGTTACCAGACGCATCAAGACGAGTTACTCGAATTGACACGCCCTGAATGCTGGCGGCGTATTCTTGAGTTGCCATGTTTTTTATTTTCTCCTTGTTTAGAAGCGGCTATCTAGAGCTATTCTATGCCGTTAGATCAACTCTGACTGCGAGATGAATAGACGGATCAAAGTATACCGCAGCTGGGCGGATAGCCTTGAGACGTATATTATTCGCATTATTCGACACGTCATAGCCCTGTGCTAGATTGTCGTTTACGACATCTGGCTTGCCAAGTAGTACCTTGACAGTTCCAGTGGCGTACATCCATTTGTTTGTACCTGAGGCTGTTGCTCCTGTAGCTTCAGTTGGCCCATTTCCTGAGTAGCCGGAACCAATAATAATTGGAGTACCTCCTACAGTCTGCAGGTGATCTGACTTTACAGTATGGTAGAAAAGACTACCGTCAGAAGCCAGAAGAGCGGCAATATCACGAGTCATGTGAATAACGCCTTGCTCACCAGCAGGAGATACCAGCGCAATTTGATGCTCTAGAAGCGCGATAGCTCTTCTTGGAGAGAGTGCTGTTCCTGAGTTTAATGTAGTCACCGTTGAAGATACTAATGCTTTATTTTCATGAGACTCTCCAATGCGGATAGCTCCGTCCCATAGCTCAACTTCAAGTGCTTTTTGAGTAACACCTTCTAGTTGGCGAGTAATGCGAGCAATGCGATCAATTCCAGAAAAACCTAATGTTGAACGGGTTTCATCTACCTCAATAAAAAATGGTTTAATCTCGTCAAAATAGTTGACGGTAGGAGCAGAAATCTGCTCGCTTGTGGTATCTGTATCATCATAATTTGTAATAAATTGAGGTGTAGTTTCCCATTCCTGCGAGAAACCTCGTACCCATTTGTCCTCATCAACTGAGGTATCTGGCCTTACTACTGTGAGTAGGCCAAACATCGAAGGGATAATCTTCGGCGCCTCAAAAACTCCTGTGTAAGCCATTATTGCTTTCCTAATCCTAATTTAACTCTCGTTTTGATTACCTTTTCGTATCGGAGGCGCCCGCAAGCGAGCGCCTCCTCAACGAAGTATCGAATTTTAGTATTCGATTGTAGCTGCTGATGCGCCACCGTTGGTGTCGCGTAGAGCTGCTGCTGTACCGTTGACTGCAATTGTTGATGCGACCTTGAGAGACTCAACGCCGACCTTTGCAACACCTTCGAAGGTTTCAACGAACATCTTGTAATCGTTGGTTCCAACAAGGGTGGAGTCACGGATAATTCCGAGATCCAAGGTACCGCCATCGAGGAACAAGAACGTTCCTTCTGAGAACATGTACCAGGTCAAGGTGTCTCCGAACTCATTCATTGCACCTGAACCTTGTGCGCCTGTTGGCTCTTCAAGGTGGTAGCAGATGTTTACGCCGCGTGCTGCGAGGTATCCATCGATTTCACCGTATGCGTTAAGCATGTTATCGCCAGGAGCTGCAAGTACTAGATCTGCTGCCATTGCGTCCTTGATCCAATATGGAGCAATTACGCGAAGTGGAGCGTCTGCCTCTAGACGATGACGACCGCGGTAAGCGGAAGCGGCGCGTCCAACCTGAACTAAGAAGTCACGAGCAACACCAATGATTGATGATGATGTGACTGCAGTTGAAAGTGCAGTTAGACGAGTAAGGATTTGTCCTTCAGCCTCGCGAGCATGCTGAATAAGACCGAGCTCGTTGTGACGAGCGATCAATTCAGGATATGCACGAGTTAGAAGGTTACCAAACTGTAGCTGTAGTGTTACAGCGTCAGTCGCAACAGTGTTCTCAGTTGCAGCGGTAACAGTCAAGCTTAGCTTTGCAGCTGGGTCTGGTGTTTCTGCTGAATCGTTTGCAGCAGTCCAGATACCTACAGCGTTGCCGTAGCTAGATAGAACTGGTGGAACGATGTAGCGAATACCGCCACGATCAGCTTGGAAGCGAGGTAGGCAGTCACGTACTGGACGTGCTGTTGTTCCGATTCCGAAGATGTCGTACTTGACTTCGAATGGAGCCTGATGGCCACCAGCAGCAACAAGTGCCTCTGGGCCGACTACATTCTGGACTTTCTTCCAGTTAGATTCTGCATCTGTTGAAAGAGTGCGCTCTTCTGGGTATTGAGTTGTAATAGATGCAACGATGTGCTGTTCACCGTCTCCACCGTTTACACGGCGTAGACCATGAAGACGCTTGGACATTGCCTCTGCGACTTCAGACATGTTGTTGATTGTGCTGCCCGCTGTGTATCCAGGAATGTCAGCGCCAGCCGTAATAGCTACGGTAGCCGCTGAAGTCTGGAGTGATGGGCGGCGATCCGCTGGAGCTTCAATTACTTCAGTAACTGTAGCTTCAGTCTCGTTTGCGGCGGCGGTCACTGGTGCCTCCTGCTCCTTCTGCTCATTTTGAGCAACTTGGGTTGTTTCTGGGGTAGCTGAAACTTCGATTTCAGCTGATGCTGCAACAGGTTCTGTCGCAACTTCTGCAGCTGGTGCCTCTACGTTTTCAGTTGGTTCTGCTGAAAGTTCGGCTTCTGGAGTTACCTCGGCCACTGCTTCCGCAGGAGTTTCTTCTGCAACAGCAGCTTCTGCAGCTGGTGTTACTTCAGTAGCAGCAACTTCTTGAGTTGCTACAGGTGTTTCTGCTGGGGTTGAAAACTCAGATGCCTCTTCCACAGTAGTTGACGCTTCGGCCATTGGCTTATCCTCTTCTTTTTCTTCTTTCATAACTGGAGCAGCAGGAGCCTCTTCAGGCATTTCCTTCTCCTCTTTATTACTGTCAGAATCGGTTTCGCCTTCAGGCATTTCTTCCTTCATTTCGTCACCCTTAACACGCATTGCGGCTTCAGCGGCGCGTGCAGCAAGCTCTTGAGCTTGTGCCTCACGACGAGAAATTTCACCACGTACTGTGTCAAGCATGTCTGCCAATGAGGTCATGGCGTCTACTGTCTGCGGAGATGGATCCTCCTTTTCAACCGTTTCAAATTCGCTGACGATAGCACTCTGTAACTCAACAAGCTTTTCAGCGTCGAGTTCAGAAAGCTGGTCTAGCATTTCTTTTATACGGTCCACTGTCCCTCCTCCGGGCCAGTCATGATGAACAAGATTTGTTAGTTCATCTCGCTAATCAGTCCAAGGCCGAGGGACTCTACGCGGGTTGCGTGGAGGCACTCTACCTGGATTGAATAATACATTATATTTTAAGTTAAGAGTCGGAGAAGCTTGCTCAATTCTGAGGAAATCTCAGCTTGAGAGAAATAATCTCCACCTGACATAAACGACTTGAGTCCTGTAGTCGCCTCATCAGCCTCGTCCTTTCCTATCTTTTCTTCTACCCTTGGGATCATATCTTCGATAAGACCTTTTAAGGCCGGAGGAAGATCGCTGTAGCGGATCTTCTCCGTGTCGCTTCCAAACGGCAATGGGAGATTTGCAATGGTCTCTCCCAAGGCTCTTGCCGAGGTGCGAATATTTTCTATTGAGTCTGGGTTAAGTGCACGGGTATCAATTCTGTCAACTATGGAGATAACGTCGCCTGCGGCTCTCGCTGCCTCCATGTAGTTTCCAGCGTTGTCAAGGTTTTCGGCCTTTTCAATTTTGTCGACTACCTTGTCAAGTCCAACGTCGCCAAGGTCCTGCTTTATACGAGCTAGAACTTGACGAAACTTACCTTTTGCATCACGCGGCTGAGTCTTGCCAGGCACGTACTTACCTGCCTGAACGTCTGTTACTTCTGCGAACTCAGCCGCTGATGCTTTTCCCAAATCGTTTTGCTCCTCGTTTGAATAAGCCATTCCAGCGGTCTCAAGAGACGCTATCATTGCGATGCGCTCGCGTAGATAGGCCACCTCTTCACCAAGTTCTTGGCTTGATAACGATTTCCATTTATCTGGAATTAAGTCTGGACGGTCAAGTTGACGAGCGCGCTTCATGATGTGGCGTCTAACAGCCGCACGCTTGCCTGGCTTTGATCTTCCGTAAGCTTGAATTGAATCCTTCAAGGAGTCGATGTTTGTAATGGGGTATGAACCGTCTTTAAGAGCGTAACCTTTCTTAGCAAGTTTCTGACGTCTCTCTCGGGAGATGTAGCCAAACTCGTCATCAAACTTTTGTACTCCAAAAACTCTAGAATACAAGGCATCTGCACGAGCGGAAAGCTCTGCGGCATGTGCCTCCTTAAGAGCTGTGAAGCGCTCACGAGCAACGTCCGCTTTTGATGAAAGTTCAGCTTGTTCTAACTGCTCCAGTTTTTGTATACGAGAGGTCAAATCTGCGATTGGATCTGCCTTCATGCGTGCAAGAACTCCTGCGCCAGCCGCAACAAGTGCCATAACCGCACCTGAGGCAACGCGAGCACGGGCAATAGGGAACCCTGGAACGTTTACCTGGCAAACCGCTACAAGCTCAAGTTTACCGTTAATTGGACGCCAATCACCAGAAGGTGCAGACGCACGAACTGCGCGAACCTGCTCCGGTGTAGTTCCTGGACGTAAAGCTCCTGATACCCAGATACCAAAGGCATCTTCTCCAGTATGAACGTCCGCAAAGGCAGACGCGGTGTCATCGTAGTGACGCACCGCCTCATGAGCGGAAGCCTCAAGTGAGGCATGTCCGCCTGCTAGAGTTAGTTGTCCAACAGGAACGTCTGTTCCGTCGTCTGTGCGAACTACACCTGTATGAAAATACGCGTAGTTGCTTCTTGAACGTGGTGGCTTTGTGCCAAATGACATTCCGATATGATCTACATGCCACGCTGCAATATGACCAAATACACGACCTTCGTCGTCAACGGTCAATGGAGTTGGCTTGTCGAGTTGCGGATTGTCAAACCACGAACGCGGTGGTACGACTGGGATTGATCCTGCCACTAAGCCACAAGCGACAAGCGCTGAAGCCTCTACAGGATCCATCTCGTCGACATATACGCCGTCCGGGATCACTGTTTCCTCCTGATTCTCGTCTTCGACGAGGTAGATTTGGCACTCTTGGAATGCCGGTTTTGGTACGAGTGTCACTGCCATAACTCGCGCATGCGTAATCACAAGTTTGTCAGCTCCAATCTTACCACTGTCTTTTTCAGCCAGTTCAGGCACTTCTTGACTTGCCTCGAACTGGTCGAGATCCGCAGAAACTCCACGGATAAAACCATTACTTATTAAACGCTCTGCTTCCTTACCATATTCTCCAGAGTCAAATACGCCGTGCGCGTTTCCAATTCCACCTTCTACACGTTCCATGTGATCAATACGTCCAATTACAACTGATCCATTGTGTCCTTCGCCAGTTTCAATTTGCCACATCAATGGCAAAGGTAATTCACGAATTTCTATTGCACCTTTCTTAAAGGTACGTCCATCGCCAGTTTCAATCTCCTCTGGAATTACAAGAGGAATCTTAAACTTTGCACCTTCTGCTGTTGTCGTCTCTTCTTCAAGATGCCCTGCTGCAGTAAGAACTCGTCTACGAGCATCTGCCGCTCGAGCAGAAAGAATAGATGATTGAAGAATCTCATCTACAGAAAGTAGTCCGCGCTTCTTTTTACCAATGTTGTTTTTGCTTCCTGGCCAGGTACCTGTCATCTCCTTGTGACGAAGAGCGCAGTAGCCTTTCGCGCGAGGACCCATGTACTTCTTAAGGTTGCGATAACAACGCGTCCAATCACCTGGAGTATTCCAACGAATCTTTATAACTCCGCCTTTACCGATTGTCCAGTAGCGACGTAAGTTTTCTGCATTTCCTCTATTGCGATCTAAGCCACCAGCTGCGGTTAGGAACATTCCATTTTTACCATTCCAAAGGACTGTAATAAACTCAAAATCCTTTACAGATGCAGTTACTGGAGCTATTCCATCAACTTGCTCAATGACTGTTTTAAGAGATGCACCATCAAGAGGAACTACAGGAGGCGGAGTTGCAGACTTCATATCAGCAAGTATTCGCTCGTCACGCACCCATTTTTTATCCTTGCGAATATAAGTCATCGCATCAGTTGAGGTAGAGCTAGCTGGGACTAATGACACTAGCTCATAAACAGCGCTAGGGTCCGTATCTGAAACAACTGCAAAAAACACAGGTTGTACGTCAGATGTTTCAGGTGATATCTCCTTAGACTCACCTGGAGAAACGGCGCTTGTGATGGGTTGATAATACATTTTGTTTGGGTAGTAATATTCGCCGTCTGAACCTTTAACCTTCTTGTTTAAGAAACTTGCAAGAGCTGGGTGTTTATATGGATCAAGCTTAAGCTTAACTCCAGTTAATTTCTCTAGCTCTTTAAGATAAGGACTCTTTGAAACTTTTTCTATCTGATTTTTTCCAGTAATAACCTTTGGGCCAGATCCGTCCGAGCGAGACTCAAACCCTTCTGTCTTATTTGCATCAAATGCGTCACGTTGAGATTTTACCCAGCCTGGCCAATCACCAAGTACTTTTCCCATATCTTCAGAAGTCATTGCTGGAAGAGTTCCAGGAATCTTAGCTCCGGGACGATCGATAGGAACGCGAGGTTCACCAAGAATACCTGACGTGTTAAGGGGAGTTATATCTACAGGCGCAGTTTTTTGAGCGCTAACTGAAGACTCTGGTTCTGTTGCAGTCGCAGGAACATCTACTACATCTCCTGAATCAAGTTGTACTCTAACACTTTGCTTTTCAGGATCAATTGCTACTATGTTACCAGATCCGCGTTCGGCGTCTCCACCAACAACTACACGTGATCCTTGCTTTGAAAATCTTCCGGTTTTATCGCGTACTTGTTTTGCAGCTTTTTCAGACCTTTCCTCGGGAGTGTAGTCTCCGTCTCCTTCGGTTTCGCCTTCAGCGGCAGCTATAAGCGAGTCAATAAATTCTAAGTCTAACTCGTTAGCTGCAGCTGCAAATAACTCGGCTTCCTCTTCATCAATGTCAAAAACTGAAACTGGTCTAAATGGATCTTCTTGGAAGCAGGCGCTTAAAAAGAACGCAGACTCTGCATCAATTTCAATGTGAACCTTTTCTACTGAAAGACTCTCTTCGTCGTCTAGCGCCATGTCATAGCTAGCAAGGTCTTGGTTTACATCATCTAATGTGTTCCAAGTTCCTCCGTCCCAGACTTTAACGTCGTAGTTCTCATCAATCTTGTATAGGCGATCAATTCCAGAGCCGTCCATACGCATACGAGCAATAAACTCAACTGCTTCTAAATTATGCTCAAACGCGCCTAAGTCCGTAGGGTATCGGGTGTTAACTGCATAATCAAACTCGTCCTCTTGGTATGAGCTGTCTGCGTATCCATCTGCGCTTAATGACTTTTTGTTTTCTCTTTCAACGATGGCACGCGCCCATCTCCACGCGGTGTCGCCACCCCAGAGAGCCCACGCAATACGCCCATTTGACGGAAAACCGTCTTCTCCTGGCGAGTAACCTTTTGCCTTCTTATCAATCTCATGACGAGGGAAATACTTTGCAATATGACGGACCTTTTCAATTCCAATTTGTCCTCCTCTTGAAAGAGTGCGGGCTGTGTTAAGACCTACTGGAGTTCCTCCGCGCTTGTGCTCCTTGCGCCACTCAAGAGCTTTATTTGCCTCCTCTTGAGCGCCTTTAGGAATTGTGTATAAACGACGAGCGCCACCCAATATACTTACGTCTAATGTAGTAAGTGCGGCACTAGCTAATTCAAGTTGGGAGTCAGTAATATCTAGATCTTCATCGCTCCATGTAGCAGAGGCAGTTAATGAAGATAAAGCTCCTTGATTAACAACTAAGTTTTCCTCAGAGTTAATCACAACACCTTGGGTGTCGTTTGAAAAAAGAACAAGAGGTCCGCTTTTTCCTACTACATTCATGCCTGCTCTTTTCCTGTCTCATCAGTGACTGGTCCGCCCGCAATCCATGCATCGCATGTGCGCGAGGCGGCACACTTAAAGTCAAGGGCCTCGCAATATCCTAATTCGCCTTGAACCACCACGTCATAGGAATCTTCAACGTTTCCGCCGCCTTGCTGTAGGCCTTGGGCAATACAGTCCTTCATCTTAGAGGTAATAATAAACGCAGCACAGTTACCACATCTGCTTGTTTTAGCATCTTCAATAGAAACGCTCCAACGAGTTGCCTTTTTCTGCCAAAACTCGTCGTTAGGCTCCTGTGGATTTAATGGGCCATAACCAATGTTGTCAATTGCGTTTTGGCGGTTTTTAAGATTTAGTTGAATATCCTGAGTTGCAGGAGGGCAGGCGTCTCCCTCTGCTGCCGCAACAACTGGCTCTTCAGACTTTTCTCCATCGAGGTACTTAACAAGATAATCATAAGGTCCGTTTGGATCAACTGACCCTAGCGTTGCAAACATGAGCTCAGTCATGCCATCAGCTGTAATTTTTTGGTCAGGGTCCTCGCTTGAAAGTTGATCATACAAATCTGGATAATCTGCAAACACCTGATCAATTTCATCGTAGGTTTTAACGTCCATTTGTTGGCGACTATCACTATAACTTGCCTCTCGTACTCTTTTAAGTTGTACCTTTTCAGAGTCTGTGGCAAGTTTTAAGCTCGACTCTTCAAAGGGTTTTGAGAATCTAAAATTTCTTAAGTTGAATGTGGCAATGTCAAGAAGATACTCAATGTCTAGATCTTGTCCTTCCTTGACCTTACTCATAACAAGGTTTACTCTTTTTACTGGGTCAAAGATTTGACGTTCCTTATCTTCAAAGACATAGACAAATTTTTTGCTATCTGCAGCTATAGAAAACACATGAGTGCCATCACTCAAATCGTAAGCTCTAATTACCTTTACCATAGTGTCTCTCCTTAGTCCCAGTACTCTAGATCCATTACGTTTTCAAGTGCCTTGTATTCGTTGGTGCCTTTAGTTGTAAGAGATTTTAAGCGCGCAGTCATAGCGTCCTTAAAGGCATCATAAGTTCCCCACTTTTCAATGATCTTATCCATTTCAAAACCTTTAGGTTGATATAAGGGGTTATTAAGATTTCTTACAATCTTGTCTGTTTCATTCTTATAAATCTTTATCATACCTTCTTGCCCAATGCGACGTAGCATCACTGGAATGTGCTCAAGGTACACATCTGCTTCTTGTATTGTTCCACCTTGGAAATATTCCTCTATAGAAGTAGTGTCTTTCTTAAGCTCACCAACTGTGTTATCAACTGGGAATATGCGAAGCTTATTGGTTACTTGATCAAATGCTACCATCCAGTTTCCATCATGTCTATCTTGGTTGTTTCCAAGCATATCAAGTATTGACATTCTAATTAAGTCTTCCGGTGCATCAAGAGAAGTTACAAACGTAACTGGATTAGAAACGTTTACATCTTCACCTCTTGCGTTTTTTACTCCCTTACGAAACGCTGTTGATGCGTTGACTGCTTCATTTACTAATGGAATCACAGATCCTGCACGGCTCATCACAACCATGTTGCGGTCATTTCTTCCTACTCGCACATCGTGGATACCTTGCATCCCTGCTGCCTTTAGTAGTATTGATGCCTCAAGCTCAGTTACTCCTGCATCTGTGTCTGAAAAATTAGAAACAAAGTTATCATTTTTCACGTAAAAGACTTGCCCGCTTGCGATATGTGTTACTTCAAATGTAGCATTTACTCCAGACTCGACACCACTGAGCTGGCGAGCGCTAAATCCAGAGTCTTTTAGCTTTGTGCCACTGCCGCCTACGTCATCAAAAAAGTCTTGTACTCTCAGTTGAGAAAGCACCTCTGCAGAGTTAAACGGATCTGAGTATCCATGGTCAGCTATGTATTCGTTCGTAAGACCTTCACGTAAGCGAAAAACATCATCTAATGGCATACTTCTGTCTTTGTCTAAAATCTGTTGACTTATATAGTCATTAAGAGCATTTTTTGCACTTGGAGACAAAGTAGCAAGTGATCTATTGTTTCTTATAACGTCGCGTATTTGGCTGTAGTAAGGGGAAACTTGTGGGCTATTTCTAAAGGCGTCTGACTCAATTACAGCAATGCCATCTGAGGAAACATTGGGTATGTTTTGCTTAGACTTAACACGTTTTTCAGCATTTCCTATTTGACTATTGTTTGCTGCTTGAACTTGTTCTTTAGCAGTAGGCTCTAGGTTTTTAGTTCCGTTCCAGCTTTCACTTATCAGTACTCTTTTACCTAGCCAGTCATTAGCGCCTGGACGCCAACCTACGCGTGCAAATTCCATAGGAGTTGGCACCCTAGACATATCATATTCACCATTTGGCAATTTAGCTGCTTTAAGTTTTTCAACTAAAATTTCAACGTCACTTTCTTCTTCTTTATTTCTTACTTGTCTTCTAAAGTCTGACATGTTTATAATTTCTGCACTATTTTTCCAGTTAAATCCACTTAGTGCCCAGACAAATCCGCCTTGGTATTCTCTTCCACCTGCAGCGTAGACTTCTACTTTTTTAATCCCGTTTGCAATGTACCAATTTTCTGTGTAACGATTAAACGCAGTTGCAAATCCTGTCTTTTTACGACCAACTCTGAGATACTGATTTTTAGCGTATGAGTCTGCTATTACAACGTTTCCATTTTCATCTACCTTTTTCTTTACTACCAGGTAGCGCTGTATCTCACCTACGGCTGTACCAGACACATCTCTTACTACCATACTTGTATTTATTGTGTAATCAAATCTTCCATTTGCTATCTCTTCTTCAGTAGCTCCTGAAAGTGGCGTAACATTAGTACTTAAATTGTTAATTGATAATGAAAATAATTCTCCGCCAAATGTGACACCTTCGCGAACTCCGTATATGTCGCCAACTATCTCTGTTAGACGATCTTTTGCCTCACGAGATGCAGCAGCGTCACCTTCATTAAGTATACGTGAAAAAGTGGAGACTTGTTCTTCCAAACTTTTTAGTGATATGCGCTCATTAGCAGCTTTTGCAATTTCTGCATCCCGTGAGCCCCAGGCTGAAAAATCAGATTGAACTGCATCTTTATTTGTGCGGTCTTTGATGTAGTCAGGAATGGTGCTATCATCATTAACTCCAGCAGTCTCGCCTGAGCGAGCTATGCGCGGAGGCGCTGCTACAGGCGCATCAAGGCGTTCTTGAACATCTCTTGCAGACGGCTGTGATTCTGCTTCTACTACTGTAGGAGCTTTTCCACTTGCATCTGAAATTGCAAGCACCTTTGACGCAGAACGCACCGCGGTGCTTCCATCATCAAATCTAATACGTAAGTACTCTGGATCGTTTTGTACTGCTACAACAGTTCCAACTTGTCCGTCCTTTAATGCTTTAACGCGCGCGCCTTTACCAACCACAGCACCATCGCGATCTCTAGTGGTGTTGTTTGGAGAGTACCCTGGTTCTTTAGGTCCTGGGTACACGTACTGTGGAGCTGCAGGAGCTGCAGGAGCTGCAGGAGCTTCAGGTTCAGGAGTTGCAGGAGTTTCTTCTTCTTTTTCTTCCGCATCAACGTTTGTTTGATAGATGCTTTCACGCTCTTGAGGAGTAAGATCTCTCCAGCCAGCTTGGCCAGCTCCTCTTGGATCTGAGAACCAGTCTTGTGAAACTGTAAGCTTTGTAATCGAACCATCGCGTGCAATATAAAGGTCTTCCCATGGATCAACGTATGCAAGTGATCCGTCAGAAGGTAGATACGAAATTACGTTAATTCCGCTTGGAAATAAGTCGTTTCCAATGTCATAAAAATCTTTTATTGCATCAATGTTATCATTAAACATATTTGCTACTTGAGGTGACTCAGGTACTTGAGCTGGCTCGGGTGCTTCTTCAAAGTCATTTGATTCTCTGCTAATTCGCTCTAATACATCATTTGTATTGATGCCTTGTAATTGAAGTGCGTCACGAATTCCTTCGACTGGAACTTCGTATGTTCCTGTGTCGAGATTATCTGGATTATAGATTAAAAATACAGATCCTGATCCGTCTGTAATTGCAATCTCAAATTGCTCAAGCAAATCTGCTGTAATAAACTCTCGCGCGATGTACTCTGGATTGTCAGAGTATCCATTTTCATCCAAGTCCGCAACGCTTGGCTCATACGGATTAGGATCAATAGCATAGTAGTCAGTGTTACCACCAAAATCATTTGGAATATTGTAAATTAACTCACCTGGAAGAGGGCTTTGCTCGCCTGCGCTGTCATCTCTCTCTAGAGGGTTTGCTGCCTTTTGCTCTATCTCTTCTGGTGTTGATGATTCCTTAATTTGAGAGATTTCTTCAAATATGTCATCAATTAACGCTTGTTCATCTGGGTCTGGTTTTCCGCCCGCTGCGTCATGTAACTTGTTTAGGTTGTTGCGATTCCCATTAACTGCGTCATAAGCATTTGCAATAACGCGATTAGGATCTCCACCTGCTAAAAATATTGCGTTATATAAAGCTTCAGCTGGAACAAATTCGTCACCTTTATTAAATTCTAGCTGTCCTGCCCCGCTACCATTTGCGCGTCCTGCAGCAGGGGCAGGAGAGTCGACAACATCATCAACTTCTTCAAGTTCTAGTAACTCACCGTCATCGCCAATGCTTGACTCAATAATTTCGTTAAAAATCGCATCGTCTCTGTCGCCAATTAACGCTTGAGTAAGCGCGACACTGAGTTGAGGAAGTGTGTACTTCACCGCTAGACGGTCTGGGTCGTCTGTAAAGTCTGTTGATTCTTCGTCAACGCGACCATCAGGCTCAAAGTCAACTGTGCGTAATTGAAATGCGCCGCTAGGAACATCAAACTCATTGAAAAGTGCAGGAGCATTAGGTGCGCTAAGATTTTGTGGAATTACAGCTTTAGGCTCTCCATCTTGAGCTTTAACACTTTCCTTAAACTTGTCATAGTCAGGCGAGTCCTTCTCTGCAAGAGATTGTGCCTCTGCCCATGATTCAACATCTCCAACCTTGTCACCAGTATTTCCGTCCTTATCAAGACGATGAAGTGCAAAGCCAGACTCATTTGGAATTAGCTTATAATCATCATCAGATGTGAAAGACCCATCGTCCTGTTTTGTCCATCCTGTAGGCGCATCAACCTTTGTCTTAAGTAGGTCGTCAAGAGTTGGAATATCTTTAGAGGAAGCTTCCTTTGCGGTTGGCTTACGGGTTGATGGCTCTCTACTTATCTTTTCTCTCTTTAAAGTTTCTTTTGATATACGCGCCTTAACTGGAGTGGCATTAGCGCTTTCAATCGAGTAAATTCCGTCTGGTATCGTGTTATCTCCACGAACTTCAATATAACCTGCATTAACTATTTCCTTACCTTCAAATATTGAATATCCACTATTAGCATTTATACCAACAAAATTTCCTGCCGCATTTCCAATATCTCCATTAGGAAGTCTAAAGTTAAAGTTAAGTCCTCGACCCATTTCGACCCAACGTCCATAACGGTCACGCCACTGCAATGCAACACGCGCACGACGGGCCACACTTGAGTTTCCACTTGAAAAACCAAATGCAGCTACTAAAGTTTTAATTGGACTATCATCAATCTTAAAGAATGAAGAAACCGCTCCTGCCAGTGTAACGCGTAAGCGAGCAAATGCGTGGCGACGTTGAATTGATCCTGGCTCAAGCGAGTGAGCGGTTGCAATTAAAGGACGAACTGAGTTATCAATAGACGGATCTGACGAAAGCCATTGAGCGTATCTTTCTTGAGCAATATCACTTGATGCAGTTACATTTAATAAGGACCTAGGGTGGCCAATTGGTAGTAGGTCAATATTAGATGAATACTCGTATGCCTTAAACGTATCTTGATGTGCTGTAATAAACTTTGCAACCTCGCGAAGTACGCCAAGCTCGCGTGACTTATCTGACAACGATGAAAGACTGGCATTTGCGCGATTCATAACTGTAAGCGCATTGCGAGGAATAACTCGACGCTCAATTGGAGTGTTCTTATTTGCCTCTGCTACAAGAGATAAAACCTTTTTACGAAGAGATAAAGGTTTATATCCCTTTGGGTAGATTGCCTTACGATCTACCATCTTACTTATTAACTCTTCGTACATTAGCTATATTTTTTCTTTGGAAGCAGATCTGCATCTTGCGAGTCATAAAGATCTGTTGCAAGTTCATATGCTCTACTAAATGGAACGTCTCCGTCACGAACACCGCGTAGCCATGCACCGCGCAACGCAGGAATTATCTCGTAGCCAAGACCGGAGTACTCTGCCATCGAGTAAATTGCATGCTCTGGAGAACCGTATTCATCAAGTGACTTTAATGCAACCTGCATAAGCTCATGCTGCATCATTGAAGCCTCTGCCCTTGAGGACTTTGGATGTGCCTTTGGTAAAAGATCATTGTCCTGCTTGTAATTTGGATTTGCAGGAGACCCTGAGCGTAAAAGTTTTAGAAACGCGTTAACGCGAGCCATGGCCCAGCCGTCGCGAGTCATGCCTGGTCTATGGCTAGATGAAAATGCGCCTGACCCTCTGCGATACACTGCCTTTAACATTGGTAACGTTGCCTTACGTCCTGGCTTTGCGTTCTTGTTGTGCTCTACTATCTTTTTACGAAGTGAATTTTCTGTTTTTTGTGAGAATACAATTTTCTTTCCACCTGAGGCTGATCCCTTTGGATTTTTCTTTGATCCGTAGATGCGGTCTTTTTTAGGAGCGCGGCGCGATGCTGCAAGTGAGCTGTCCGCTGCATCAACAGGAACACAGTTTGGAACCATGTTTCCGTTCTTGCCCTTCTTCATTCCGACTTGCTTGTATCCGTCCCAACAAGGGCTCTTTCCAGCTGCAATTAAGGCGTTGTACTCTTCGTATGAGCTTAGATCATCAAATGCCTCATTAAAGGCATCAACGCTTGCCGTATCTTTACTGCCTGCGGTAACAACTCCGTCAGGAATCAACGCGAAGCGGCAGTAGCCTTCTGGCTCAACCTCGGCGGCAATAATCTTACACTCGCTGCCGCCAACATATAAAATACAGTTGGCGCACTTAACGCCAATCTCCTTGTTTTCATTATTAGCGGCAGATTCATATCCTGCCCAAACACCTGTGTCATCAGAGTTAAACTTTCCATATTTTTGAGTAATTTCAATAAGCGCGTCGGCAAGATCTTGCTCCTCAGGAACAACAATTCCTGCAGCTAATAAAGCGTCCTCCTGCTCAATCTTAAATGTTTCATACATCTCGTCGCGAGCGTGATCGTCGTAGTCTTCGCTATACACGTTTATCGACTTCATACGCATTGGACACATACATGTAATTGGGCAAGGGCATTGACCTGACGGACAATTTTCGCATGAACAGTCGTTTTCATCGCAGTAAAGGCAGTCATCAACAGCTGCCTGTTCGTCCATATCAGACGAGTCTTCATTTATCTTTGAATAAAGATCTGCCATACGTAGCAAAAGCTCAGCTGCTTCTTGCTTGGTGTTATCGTCATGCATTTGGAGGTACCTCATTTGGGGGAGTTGCTTGCTCTGGTGTTGCTGGTGTTGCTGGTGTTTGTTGTGCTGCCTGCTCTAAGATTTGTTCAATCTCTGGTGGAACTGGCGCTATGGATTGTGCCTGTTGAACTTCGCGAAGCTTATTCATAAGTTCAGGTGATACTGCACTTATCATCTGCTCGGTAAGCTCTGGTGATATTGAACCCTTTTCTATCAAAAGACGAAGTGCTAGTTCCTTTGACTCTGGAGCATCAGAGCTTGCAAAACCGTGAGCGCGTCTCCAGGCATCAAATGAAACTGCCATGCGATCAAACCCGGAGTCTGCGTCTGCAGCTCTATCATTACGTGTTGCAACTTGAGATGGGTCATACCAGAGACAGACGCGCTTAACGTCTTCCTCTCTAAAACCTGCAGAGATGAGCGCGGGACGAAGATACATAACTGTCAACGCGTCAACAATGATAAGCATCATTGGCTCAATGTGCGCCTTATATAGTGCCTCATCAATTTGTAAGGCATTGGAGTATTTAACGTTGGCTAAACCTGTAACAACATCCTTTGGCACGTCTAGACCTTGAAGGATACGCTCTAACACACGGTCAGCGCGTTGCGCAAGTGATGGGTCAAACGATCTTTCAAACTTAAACTGCTTGATTCTGTCACCAAGCTCTGCAGGACCGCGAATGATAAGAGGAACAACTGCGGATGCAGAATCCTCGTCACGAATTGGAGTAGTCATTGCATCAATGAGTTGATCTTCAAACTCGTCAGCTGCCTCCTCGGCAGTCATGCCAGGACTTAACTCGTTCTCATCATCATAAGGATAATCTGGGTCTGGACTTGCTGCAACTGAAAGTCCATCTGGCAAATAAAGAGCGCCAGCGTTAAGTCGTGAGCGTGCGGTTGCTCTAAAGGTACGATTTAGAAGTAGAAGCTCTGCGCAAAGATCGAGTAGACCGCGCATGCTCGAATCTGCTTCCTCGGAGTAACGTGGGTGAGCTCTCCAAATGCGTCCAACAAAACTTGTATTTGGAAGCTTTAATGCGGCAGCTGCGTTTTTGCCGCCTGATGTAACAACGTCACGACGTGGAATTATTAGATATTGATTACGTGCATCAACTTGAAGCTCGTCTGTTGAGCGAATATCCCAGCTTTCAGGAACACCCGTTCCTTTACGTGCAGGGAATTGAACAAGATAGCACTCACCTGAAACCGATAGGTTTAGGGCTGCATCTCGTAATAGTCCAGCCTGTCCGCCGTATGCAGAGTCTAATCGCGCTAACGCGCGCTCTGCAGCAGCAGCTAATCTCTGATCAACAACATCACTGTTGTTTACAGGGACAGGCGACTCCGCGGGATTATCAACCGCGGCTGCATAAAGACGAATACGTGAAACAACTGATGCAACAAGGTTAAATGCATACTTAACTTCGCCAATGGCGTCATAGTACTCCCAGGCTTCACTCTGCCAATCAGAGGATCCGCCTGTTCTACGTTGCTTAAATCTTTCAACCTCGCCCTTATCATTTATGGCGATTTGTACTGCCGCTGCAGTTATAGGTCGCGGAGCAGAGTATGGTAATGATTGCGCGTATGACATATCAGAAATGACAACGGGAGTTGTTACATTACGTTGTGGTCTTTGATTACGAGGAGGAAATTCCTCGCGACGAAAAATTGCCACTTATAAAACTCCTGTCATTAAGATAACGGAACGCATTAACATTACCTGTCAAGTCGTGCGGTTATTAAGCCTGCTAGCGCAGACAGGGCAAATATACACCCTATTAGGAATACCGTACTTGGAAAAAACGCGTAAAAAACCATAGTTGGAAGTGCGATCCAAAGGGATATACACCACTCACAGGTAAACAGGTATCCGATTGAGCTTGAGTGCGCAGGTTTCTTACTAAAGACCCAGTCACGCACGGGTTCGAATATTGTGTCAATTATTACCAGGCGCGTTAGGCGATAAACCAAGAGCGCAAGCACGACGAAGTGAAGGGCTGACATATTTTCTATTTCATATAGGTTCATGATGTTGGGTCCTTTATTGAGTCCATTGTTTTATAAGGGCTAAATGACCGTAGGCGACTGCCACAGGTACATCCTTGCACGTGCTTAAATGCAACTATCTTCCCAGATACGGTAAGCGCCTGGGAGTCAAGTTTTTTATCTCCGGACCAGTTTAGATCCGCGAGTCGTTCTGAGAATATAAGGCGAGGTCCTCCTGAGGCGTCTGCCGCAACAACAAGGACCATGCTTGAATCATCCTGCATAACTATCGTTCTTACTCTCTCAAGATAGCGGCCTCCGTTTGGAACCTTACTTGAGGTTGTTGCTTCCTTAAAATCTTCCATTACGTTTGCGGGGATTGCAACTATCGTGGATGGAAAGAAGTCATGGATAATCTTCATACTGTAAGCGCCCGATCTACTCTACGTTTCATTGCTCGATAGGTAACGCCTGAGACGCGGGCGAGCTCTGAGACCGTGACTCCCTTTAGGTATAGGTTCTTGGCGAGACTTGAAAGTTCGTGATTGGCATTAAATGAGGCTGAGGCTGGTGACGTGCGGGAACGATAACGTCTTGCCAGCGGTGATAATCTTGCGATGCGTAACTGCTCATCAATTGGGATTCCTGGACTCTTAGGACGAATACGTCTTATACGTGGCGCCTTAAGAGGCACGTGGGGAATAGGTGAGATTGAGGTTTGATTCTTTACGTTGCGAACTGCCCAGGAACGTATAGTTGATCGCGTCTTTATGGGAGTAAAGGCATTTGCAATTGATTGATATGACCAGCCTACTGCAACAAGCTCTTGAACTCTAAAACACAAGGCGTCCTTTGTAAGTGTTATGAGCAGATCTCTCTCGCTTTTAGGCAGTAGCGGTGCGGCCATGGAGTTACCTTAACACGCGCTCGTCAAAGCGTGTACAAACTGCTCGGTGTTTTGTACTTTATCGTACACGAAACCCACCTTTTCCTCCGCGAAAGGAAGGAAGCTTTCTTGAGGCAAGAGACTTTGCAGTTATATGTCCGCCAAGGAATCCTGCAGGAGGCTTAATAAGAAGCGCGGTTAATGCGTGAACAAGTGCATCAACTCGATCTGGAGATCTTGATGTTTCACCAGGGATCCAGGTTGTCATCTGACTCTCAAGCTCTGGAAGATAGTTAATATGGTGAACACGATTTTGCTCGTAGGCAAGAGTCACTGGCTCTGCACGTAGTGCCTTGCCATACTTTGAGTGAACCTCTAATACCTTTACGTTTGGGTCAATGGTATTTATTGCATTACGAACTAAGGCGCCACCTTGATTTACTTCCGCTACAACGGGGCAACCCCACTTGCGTGCCATTTGCACAACCTTGTTTGCCCAAACATCAGGAGATCCGTGAACTGTTGCGTCCTCAAGGATCCAGGAGTTACGCTTGTATAAATCGCGCTCGCCTGTTGATGCGCAAACAACAATTCCGCACTCATCGCGCGGATTCTCTGCAACCGATGGGTCAACGCCAATTACGCGTAGTGGAGCTCCAATTGGAAGTTGCGTCTCACGACCGCGATCTATAAGTTCAATTGTCCAAAGAGCTCCTTCAATATCTGAAAGCATCTCTCCGTAGAGTTCCTGTTGCGCAAGACGTGTTCCTTCATATACACCCATAATTGCACTTATATATGACTCAGATAGGTTTCCACGGTTATCCATGGTTGAGCCTTTGGTAACGATTACCTTGTCTGGCTGCTTCTTACTTTCATTTATAAGTTGATATAGAAGTGGAACGCGCTTAGGTGTCGTCGTGATTAAGATCTTTGGCTTTAACCCAAGACGTGTACCAACGCGTAAGTTATCAAACGCAGTCATACCTGCCGCGTCGGGAGTTTGACGCCAGGCGGCAACCTCATCACCCCAGGCATGCGTGAATTGAGGACCGCGAAGCGAGTCAGGCTCGTCTGCTGTGAAGAGCGTTGCGGTGTTTCCATTAGGCCAAGTAAGACGACGCTTTGAAGGTTCGTAGTGCGGGCGCTCGCTTGGTGGCGTGATATTTATGATTCCTGATTCGCCTTCTACGATAACGTCACGAACGTCTGCGGCGGTACGCGCAACGAGCGCGAAGCGAAGTTGTCCTTTATTCGTATACCTTGCCTGCTCTCTTACCCACTCTGCTGCAAGGCGCGTCTTACCAAAACCGCGACCTGCAAGTACAAGCCAGATGTTCCAGTCATCACCTACGGGAGACTGCTGCTCAGGACGACCCCAAAACGACCAGTCCCAAGGAAGGGTCTCTTGATCAAGTCCACTTAATATCGCATCACGTTCCTCCTCGGAAAGTATTGCGATCTGCTCGGCTATGCTTTTGCCCATGTACAAATAGTACAATAAGATGCGCTTATTGATTTGTGTACAAAAACGCAGATTCAGTACCTTAAGGTTAAGTGCCTTGGACGTGAGAAAGCGCCCTGCATTACGGGAGCGCTTTGCGAAAACGTCTCCAACATTTTTTACAATTTTTCATATTTTTCTGTTTTCTGTCAAGAGCATAAGGCATTGCCTCTACAAAAAATTGTTTTGTAGATTGTTCCAAAGGTATAGTTGCTTGCTTATTAGTTGCTTTGTCTTAGAAATACTTCAGGCTAGCACCTTTGTAAGATGCTAGCCTGTGACTAGTAGATGTATGTTAGTTCAAGTTAATCTCTACGTTGTTGTCACCTTCAAACAACTTGGTGAATGTGTCAGCGTCAACGTTGCCAGTTGCATTAAGTCCTTTGTCAACCTGGAACTTAGTGACTGCTAGTTTTGTAAGATCACCTAGCCAGCCATCACGATCTGCGTACGCTTCGTTGTAGCCAAGCTCAACAAGGCGACGTTGTACGTGATGAACGGTTAAGCTCTTACGTGCAAACTTGTTCTTGTAGACACAGTTGCTGAGAAACACTGAGTCCTTTTCACCAGAGGAAACAACGTGGTGTGAACTTGCCTTAGGCTTATTAACCTTTGGCTGTTCAACAACTTCTACCGCAACCGCAGGTTCAGGTTCAGGTTCAGGTTCAGGTTCAGGTTCAGGAACTACAACTACAACAGGTTCAGGTTCAGGTTCAGGTACTACTTCTACTGAAGTTGGTTCTACCTCAACAGGAGCTGGTGCCGCAGCATCAACTTCTAGCTCAGTAGGTTGAATGTTTTCTTCGCTCATGGATTTAATATAATCCTATCTCGTGATTATGACTTAGGGAACAGCGGCAGCCACTTGGTTATTGAAGGCTCCTCCGCACTACCGTCATAGGCATTTGGTCCTAGTCCCCATGAGCCCCAGTCAGTTCCACCTTTTGTCATGTGGAATGTAACCTTTGCATTAGTTACTGGGTCAAACAGGTCTGTGTTAGCCGCAAGGTTAAACTTCTCACGACGATCTACACCAAGGCTTCCAATCATGTTGACCTGGAATATGCCGTATGAATTGTCGCCTGTTCTCACATTGTCATTGTGAGCTATAGGTCGACCATTACTCTCCCGCATGGCAACTGCCCATGCTAGCTTTAGGGCTTGGCCCTTGAAGCCTACCGCACGAAGTAGCTCTATAAGCTCGTCCTGCGTTAGCTTCCTTACGCCCTCTAATCTTTCAAGAGGGTTTCCCTTTACAAGCTCGTACTTATGAGCTGGTATTGGTGTTTGTGCGTATTGTACCGTCGCATTTGATGACAAGGCTGTCACCGCAAAGATACCGATTGTTAGTGCTGTTATATAGGCTACGGACGTCATTGCTAGTCCACGTAAAGTGAGCAACGCTAGTTCGCCTCCTTCTTAGGTTAGGGATGGGATAACTCAATGCAGCCACCGCATTAAGCTTCTTGCTACCCTGCAGCTTCTCAGATTTGTGTCTGTCCTCTACCACTTGCACAGGGTTGGAGATATTAAGGTGCGTTAATAAAATAAACGTGCCTCCGTCTCTCCGTATTGAACTTACTGGTAAACTATACCATAATGAAAGTAAAACTTGACCCAAAGTAGGCAGTTTTACTTATTTTTCTTCTTGGCCTTTTCTTCCTCTGCCTTTAGCATTTGAGCTTCAATTTTAAGAAGAAGAGGAGTAAATAGCCTCGCTAGGGATTCAACATCACCTTGGACTTTTGCCTCATTCCGTTTCATGCGGCGAACACCTTTTTGTGCCGCGGTAATGAGTGGGCTGTCATGTACTACACCGTATAGTGGCACTATGACCACCTCCTCTCGTTCTGATGGGTTAATTATATCATCAGAAGGGGGGTCTTGTAAACCCCCCTCGAGAGGAGGCTGGTACCAACTCATAGGTAAACCTACCTTAGTCCCTTTGAGACAGGCAGGCCATTGCGACCGAGGTTAACCCTAGGGCTAGGACCAACGTGCCTTTAGAAGGGTCCAGAAGGGCGATAAGAACCGCTAGAATAGAGCTGGCGGCTGATACCACGGCTGGCCACACAATGTTACGTAACACGGGGTCTAGACCTTACTTGCTCTTTCGGGTCTTACCCTTAAGGCGATCTGAGGTGTTACGGATTGGTGTGCCTGAGTCTGAGATGAGCTTACGAGCCTTGCCGTATGTAATGCCAAGCTCCTGGGCTACCTCAACTACGGACTTGCCAGCTGTATAAAGTGCAGCTGCCTGTTGTGATGACGCTGTTGTCATTTGTTTTCCTTTTCTCGTTTTTTCCTGTTTATTTTTATTACCTTCGAGTGATAGTAATAAGACTCGCGACCGATCGATCAGATCGCGTGCCTCGTTGAGCAGACTACTGCTCAAGATTTATTTTTCTTTTCCGGTTTTGGAGGAACCTTCCCATGCTTGTTGCATAGCATCTTTCCTCCCCATGCGCTACGAGGTTTGACGTTTAGATCACAGTCAGTTCCATATCCTGCCGCATAGCAACGAACTCTGTCCTTGACAAGAATTGAATTGTTAATGGCAGCAATTGCGCGTTTGACAACTGAGTTGCTAATGGCAAATCCATTAGCCTCATGACAGGTCCAACACAGGTATTCATTTCTTCGATGTGCTGGATCTCTAAGTGCATTAGGTGCACCGCAGTTATCACAGTGTTGAATGTTCTTTCGAGTAAATACGATGTTTCGATAATCTGATGCACAAATCAACTTGTCATCAAGTTCATAGACGAGTACGTTTGTGTCACCGCACAAGGAACAGGTGTCATAAACATAGATCTGTTCTCGTTGAACAGTACCTCTTGTCATTGATCCTCCGTAATCGTCCTTAGGAAAAACTATAATCCTTTTTCCTACGTTTGTAAACTATTGAATCGGGTGAACTACGCCAAGGAGCGTTTGGTTCGCGGCAGATGCCTTGTTGAACTCTTTTTCCGCCATGTGGTCATAGGTTGCCGCGATAAGAATAGCAGGAAGACAGAAGGCTATTAGCCCAGTCATTGATGCAAGGAAGTGAATCCAAGATCCACCTACCGCAAGCACTACCATCGCAATTGCCCATAATCCTGACATTACCTTAAGTGAGAACGAGATACGACGGAATTGAAATCCGCGTCTACGAAGTTCCTTTGCTGTTTTCATTTTTATCTCCTTAGTTTAGAGTTGCGATTCCAATAATTGTGCAAAGAACAACTGCAAGAAGTGCAGGCCATGGGCCGCTTGCTAGATTCTCATCTGCCGAGTCTTTAATGTTACCTAAAAAATCTGAAACTTCATCCATGCAATTACCGAAGAAATCTGATACTGAGTTCATTTTGAGCCCCTTTCGTGAGCTTGTCGTTGGTACTATTATATCAGGAAGATCCCGGATATTGGCTATATCCGACTAATATTTTAGAATTTACAGCCAGGACAATCAGAGCGTAGGCAGTCACCGCATATTACTTTATTGTCTTTTTCCATTTTAGTCCCTTTCCTGAGCTTGGTACTATTATATCAGGTAGGTCAGGAAAATAAAGGAAGCCAGGTGGGAATGGGACCACCTGGCTCCTTGGAAAGGGTGTCTACAACTTGAACGAATTGGAGGTACGTCCAAGGAGACCCTTGGCATAAGGTATGAACGGACCTTTGCCAAGTAGGATAATTATATCATACCCACGAGAATAAACGAACCTCTTCATAGACCGTACCTACAACCTCGCTCCAAATTTGCGGTGTGTGGTCAAAAGGTTGATACCCACCAGCTCCTCCGATGAGGACTCGGCCTTGAGCATATGTGTTGGCAATTTGACCTACGACCTTAGCCGCATACTTGTATCCAGGGTAATCGAAGTTAAGGGTTGACAACGGATCTGAAATGTGAGCATCAGCTCCAGTAGCCAACAACACAACATCTGGTTGGATCTTGTGTGATAGCTCAGCAACTTGATCTACCGCATCGCGAAATGCATCATCACCGGAGCCTGGATCTAACGCCCAGTTATAAATACCGAACGAAGGCTTATGTCCATCAAGACCTGTACCTGGAAAAATCACAGAGTCGTGAATCGAGCATGTAACAATATCTCTTGAGCTGGCAAGTAGATTCTCAACGCCATCACCATGATGCGCATCCCAGTCGATATACATAACCTTCATGCCATTACGATGAAATTCCTTTGCAGCCCAAGCCATGTCGTTAAACACGCAAAATCCTGAGCTGTGATTACGTTGAGCATGGTGCTTAGCTCCCTGAGGATTAAAGCCAACCTTTAAGTCACCCGCAAGCATTTTTTCTGTAAGACGAACTGTTCCGGCAAACATGTGTAATGCGACCTTACCCTTGTGGGTATCGTCTGGTCTCCATTCACCGCAATGCCCAAGGTCAAGAACCTTTGAAACATATTCCTTATCGTGAATGGACTCTACGTGAGCTCTATCCGTATCAAGGATGTCTGGTTTTATAATGACGACGTCGTGGTTTTCCTGCAACATCTGTGTTGCATACTTTGCACGAACCGGATTTGTTGGATGCTCGAAATCTGAGCTACCAAGTTTCCAATCAAGATACACATCGTCGTATGAGATATGTAGCTTAGTCATTTAACTTCAACTCCCTTAGATATTTCTCAAAGCTTTGATTTATCAAGACAGCGCTTGAACGCTTTGTCCGCATTAGCTCAATAGCTTGCTCAGCTGTATAGCCTTCAAGCATGAGAACAATTCCCATAGTTAAGCCAGATCTATTGATTCCAGCTTGACATCTAACAAGAACATTCTTGCCAGACTTCCACTGTTCGTGTGCATATTTAGCCGCACGCATTAGTGTAGCCTCATCAAAGCTGGAGTTGTCATCGTAAAATCCGTAACGAACTTCCTCGACAAACCAGTCAACTGGTCGTGCCCATGCATAGAGCGTGACGACTACCTCGAAATCGTTTTTTGTTATTGCACGAGGACCTAATGTGTTGGCCTCGTAATCAATCGTGTCAAAATCATCTGTTCCACCAAGCCAAAGCCCTGAAAGGATCTCGCTCCATAGAGGAAAGTTCCAGTCAATTTCGTGCTGCGGTGCAGCACCAAGTTCCTCTGTACTGTAAGTTGCCATTGTCATGCGTCCTTTCGAATCGGTGGGACAGGGTCCCCATAGGTCTATTATATCAGGTTTGTAAACAACTCTAAAACATGGAGCGGACGACGGGGGTCGAACCCGCGACCTGAACCTTGGCAAGGTTCCGCGCTACCAACTGCGCTACGTCCGCTAGAACTTCTGGGACTTTATAACGATAGGTTCAGCTGAGTAAATATCCCACTTGATTGCAGCAGCTATCGCTTTTTTAATATTCTCTTCTGCTTGTTTCAGTGTCTTTGCTGGACCTAGAATCTCTAGAGCTCCAAGCACAACGTCTCCTCCTGAACCACCGTAATAAACATTACGAACATCTCTGTCCCAAGAGTAGTCTTCGAAAATCGGATATATGACACCACGCACTGCAACTAAAAACATTGAGTCATGAGCTGCCGCATCTCCGTCCTCCTTCATGTCATAACCAGCTTCAATAAAAGCTCGCCGCATCTCTGGAACAAACTTTTTAGTCATAAAGGAATCTAAGTTTTCTGCGCTGTTCGGTGGTTTTGGTGGAGTCCAGCCAAACTGAAGAATGTTAGATCCACGACTTGCACCAGCTCCAGCAATTAGGTATGGTCCGTTTTCGATGACCTTATGAGTTGCCATAGTTGTGTATCGACCTGACTCTTCAGAAGCTCTAGAGTCGCATCCAATAACACACCAACCATTGCCTTGAATCGCGGCAAGCGTAGTCATATTTCTCCCCCAGGGTAGTGGCCTTACGCCTGGGCAAATGTATACCAGGCGCTTGGGCTACGTCTAAAATATTATGCTGGGTCGATTATACCGAGTGGCACAGTCACATTTGATGACTGAACCTCGCCATTAGGAAGATATCTTGCGAATCTTCCCATAGGTGTCTCGAGTCTTACCACTACTTTTGTGCGGTTTTTCGAGATTACAGTTGCATACTGCCCAACCATGTACCGCGTACCTGTAAGTTCATTAAACTTAACTCTATCACCAACGCCAAAGTCGGCAATGGTACGAACATTCCTTACTGTCTTACGGCGGTCTTCAATAGCCTTTGCGATACTTTCGAGGTCAGCATCAAACTGCCCTTCGGCAATACTCGCAAGTAGGGTTGTCTTTGTTTCCATATTGTTCCCCTCCTTTTGGGTAGGGTACTATTATATCATACTTTTGACAGGAATGTAACATCTCCGGGGTAGAATCTTTTCCCGTGAAGGTCATCAACCAGCTTTAAGGCAAGAGCTACCGCTGCTGTCTCACTGGAACTGATGACCTCGAGTTCACGAGTATCGTCACTTGTGTTTCTAGCGTTAAGCCTTACCTTGTATCGGTAAGCTTTTGGCATTAGGCATCAACCTCAGCTTTGAGGTATTGAATCCCTTCAGACTTTTGTGCCTCGTCTTGTTCCCACGGCAAACGTGTTCTATCAATATCAAGTAAGCTGTTGGTAAACATTACCGCAGTCTTCTTTGCAGCGCCCAATGTTGTATGGGCAGCATAACGTTCCTCGCCTGATGCGAGATCCTTTACCTTTACGAGCCACGCGGATTGCGGAGCTTTATTTTTGAGTAGAGTTGCTACTACACTCATCGTTTCCTCTTTTCTTTGTCTTTGTGTTATAAACCTATTATATCAGGTCTTCGTCATCATCCGAATTAGAGCGAGATCGTACCTCTTCCTGTTGGTCCCACATCTCTTGGCGAAGAGCACGTTCGTACTCATCACCGCGATACGAGTTAGAACCAAAGGAGATGTCCTCATCTTGATGAAGCTTATCTAAGCTAAGAACCGCGGTGTGTCCTGAAGCTGCAAACATGATTACGAGCTTTACGTCACCTTCGTTTGCATCATCAACTAAAGCTACCGCAAAGGGAAGTCCTGCGACACCATTGCGATGATAAGCTAGATCAAGTATTTGTAATCTATCTGGGTCAACTCTTGTCACGAGGCTTTCCTTTCAGCAGTACTTGGTCTTTTCTTTGTAATCGTGCAACCTTCAAGCTTTTGTCTTGCTATCCAGTCCTTAGCTGTTTTCTCATCAGAGAACTGACCTAGCCACTTGTCTCCTTGAAAGACGTTAACGAGTTTGTATAGATTACTCATATCGCAGCTCGATTCTTTTTAATGATTGGTTTGTAAGACTTACTACTCGCACCAAGAGCTGGAGTCATGTATCCGTATCTTACAAGACGGAAGCGTAGTGCTCCATGAGTGACGCCAAGCTTCTTAGCAAGATGATAAAGCGTAACCTTTTCCTGGCTATGAACTTTCCAAAGAAGAGCCGCATACTCTTCAGCCTCTTTGCGATATTTCGGAGAATGACTACGAACAAGTTGCGCAAAGGGTTGAAGCTCAAGTAAGCGAGCTAGACTCTGTGCATCTGGCTCGTAGGGTTCGTATTTGTACTTGATGATAGTCTCTGTTGGGAGAGCTGGAATTGGAAATTCCTCAGGGAACATCTTGATTTGCTCAATTAAGTCCTGGCCAATGCTGACGTCGATTTGTCGAATTCGTTCTCTAGTCAAGTCTGTTGCATCCGCGATTGACTGTAAAGTCCAGCCCGCATGTCGTAGTGCAGCAATGTAGGAATTTCTCACCAAAGCATCACTCTCTTTCTCTCTGTGAAGAGAGGTGCCAAATGACTTAAGGATAAGTCTAACGTTTTCAGGTAAAACCTGATTGTTTAGTATCGCATGAGTTTCCTCAATGGAAACGAGCTTGCTGAAGTCTTTTCGTGTTAGTCTCTGTGTTTGTGTCATGGATATATTATATCATACTTTCTTTAGAAAGTAAAATGAAGCTGGGCCACTTCTCCTTAGCCCAGCTCCAAGTGGTACTACTTCTTAGGGAACTTCTTTTGTCCGCGTCTGATTGCAGACATGGTCGTTGAAGCTTCCTTTGTAGTGTTTACCTGAATCTTCTCACCTGTGGAGGTATTGAAGATCAGATAGTGTGAGCTATCCACCGCACGTAAAACCGCAAGGGTCTTACGCTTACGGAAGTAAGCTGGCTTGTAACCATTTGGAAGTTTGACTCCGCGAGCCAAGGGAGGAAGCTGCTCTATGCGAGTTCCAGGCTTGGCACGAGCTGGAGATTTGATCTTCGCAGTCATGGTGTCCTTTCGTCTTTTATGAGCGCCTTGCTCATACTTGCTTATCTATTATATACAGATAAGGCAAATCTGTAAAATCAGTTAGGACAGGGCGAGTGGGTTACACTCGGGTAGAACGTGAGTTCTCCATTCACGGATAATCCTGTCAAAGGTACCCGTATACCCAAACTCCTTAGCTCGAAGGAGAATGGCGTAGTCCGCAAGGGACTCAGCCCAAACCTCTTCATGGTCCTTTGAGTTTTGAGCGGAGCAGCTTACGCAGAAATCTTGTTTTGTTTCCACGATTGGTCCTTGATCTTTTGTTGTAGCTCGCGATTTGGCACGAGCGCCAGAAGAACGAGACCGAGCTCTTCCTCGGTAAGTTTAATTGTGTACTCAACATTACTCACTTTGAGCCTCCTCTAATTCCTTAAGGAATACTTCAATGTCCTTCTTGATGAAGTAGAAAGCATTACCGCATGAGTAGCAATACGCCTCAGTCATAGGGATCTCTCGGCAAAATGCGTCGATACCCGAGTGAATCAGGTCGGTGTTTTCGCAACCTTGCACTTGGCATTTTTTCATTTTCGTCCTTTCGTCGTTTGATTTGGCAGCTCAGAGGACCTACCGCAGACGACCGCTGTAGTGAGCGATGTTCCGCGTGCCCCTGAACTGTTAGTACTATTATATCAGGTTATGGAGTAAACTCTAATACTTTCTTTGCCCAGCTTGCGAGCTTTGGTTCAAACTTGTTTTTGTGGTGGCCGCATAGGTATAGGTCGCCGGAGTCGCCGGAGATCTTCCAAAGGGCACGGGCAACGCGGCACGCGTCACATTGGACATACTCAGAGAAGGTCGTTGGCTCCAAAGGAGCCTGAGCTTCAAGCACCGCACCTGTCTCACTCATGAGATTACTTTATCACGTGAGAGAGATGGTTAAGAGTTTCAGTCACGAGACTTATTGCCTCGAAACTGTTTCCTCCGATATGCCACTCATAAAGCTCACTTAGTCCAGGTCTTCCGAACTCGTATCGCTTCCAATCGTAGATGGTTGCGATTTCTCCGGAGTCAAATTGGATTATCCACTCTGTGGTGACTTTATCACCCATTGAGAATAACTGTGGATCTCCGAAAACCTCGGTAAGTTTTTCACGAGTCGTTTGCACGTATCCCTGCAGTGAAGTTCCACTGGCATTGATTTCTGAATCTGCGAAAAAATTATCTCCGAACTTCATTTCATCCTCCTTAAGCTGAGAAAGCAAGAACGTAACCTTTATCCTGCTTTTCCCAAATTCTTTTGTTAGCGGCAAAGAGTGCTGCTTGCTCGTTTGAGAAGAGCTCAGTCTTCATTTGGCGATTGCGCTTTTCAGCCATTCCCCAAGATACAGTCATACGATTTTTAATGACTTCGATTTCATACATCTTCTTCTTACCAATGAGTCCGCGATTTCCATCGCTCTCTTTTATTAGGCACCAGCGTTTCATTTTATGTCCTTTCGTCGTTTGCGGTGGGTGTTCCGCGTTAGTACTATTATATCAGGTTTAGAGCGAACTCGTAAACTTTTGTAAGATAAAGGCGCCTTTCGGCGCCCATATCTTAAGAATTGCGACTATTTACAAAGTTAGCAATAACGTCTGTTATCGCATCTTGTAGCGATTCTGTAAGCTCATCAATTTCAGTTTCATTAAGATCAACAGGATTTTCTTCCATATAATCAACCATGTCCTGAAGCGCTTCAACTGTTATCGCGTGAACAACTATTTTGCTAGAGTCCATTTCCGTTCCTTTCGTCGTTGTAGTACTATTATATCATAATTCTATTATAAAGTAAACAAGAAATAAAGAAGCTGGCTACGCGGATCGGAGTACACGTAGCCAGCTTTAAAATTACTGGACGAGACAGTTTGCTCACAAAGGGCCTGATTCGCGCTTCACTTTTTGCGCAATACCACATGTCGATGAAGCTATGCGGTTTTAATCCTAACTTCCCTAAGTTAGTATTGCTCTGTCTTTTTCCTAGATCCGGCTCGTCACCGTCAGCTTATCGGGAGTAGTTTCCCCATGGGATACCCTTATGCTCTAAGACCTAGTTAGTCCATTGGTACTATTATATCATGCCCGTCAGGCTTTTAACATCATTTTCCTACAGGCTGGGTTAAATTATTGTTTTGGAGTCTCTTCCCAGTCCGTCAGGTAGCGAGCCTCAAAGTCAGAGGCTGGCCTTTTGAGTCCAAGCTCCGCCATCTTTAGATAGCGGTCAACGTCTGCTCGCTTGCGGGCTCTGAACTTTGAGATTCTTTCGCCCGTCTTGACATCTATAATTTCCCACACGCCTGCTGCAACATTGCGATTACGCATACACTTGCCGTCTAACTTTTTCGGCAAACTCCTGGAGCTGCACAACCCAAGCGTGAGAAAGCTCGATGGTCTCGCCTTCTTCGTCCGTGCCGCCTGTAAATACACAATCGCCTACAATGATATCGGTTTGACCAAATGAGCGTTCCCACATGTGCGTGCTGATGATATTCACCGGTAAGCCCATGAGCTTGCCTTCGTCATTACACCAAAGTGTAAGATCTGGCTTCAAGCTTACCGCTTGAATTAGTCCACCTACCGTGCCTGAAAGCTGATTGTACTCGTCGGTGGAAAGATCAAGTACCTCAGTTGTTAAGTCTGTATTTACCCGTAGCCCTGTTTTCATTTAGCTAACTCCACTTCTGGAAACCACTTCAATAAAGTTTGAAGTAGGTGGTCGTAGTCGCCTGCAGTCATTTCCGCAGTGAACGCGGAAACCTCGTCGCGTCGTCCTTGCTTTTCTAGTTCACGGCGTCCTGCGCCAATTATAGCGAAGGCGTTGCCATCTGTAATGCTAATTGCCATTGGGTGTCCTTTCGTAGATTCTAACCCTTGTGCCAACAGGTGCAGCCGCAAGGAAAAGAGGAGCCATTATTTCTTGGGCAGTAGTCGTGTTCGTCCTCTGTGCAAGAACCGCACTTAGGATGCACTACTGTCTTGCCTTCAAGTTTAGTTATTTTCATAGGTACTATTATATCAGGAAGAGCTTGGATATTGCAGACCTCGTGAAGCAAGTCTTTCGCCAGCTTCGTTTAGTGACGTGATAATTTCAAACACGTCCATTCCGGTGTCCCAACTATCAAACATAGAGACTGCTACGTCCCAGTGTTCGTTTGTGTATTCCTCGCCGGTGTTGCTTTCAACGTCTTCTTTTGTGAACCATTGAATCATAATCTCTGAGTTTGGGTCCTCCTGTTGGAGAGCCGCAAGTACTGTTGATACTTTCATTGGGTGTCCTTTCGTTGTCGTTAATAGTCGTTAATACTATTATATCAGGATTATCCTACTTGGAGTAGCTCATTGCACAATCCGCACCAATACGAGTCTCCGAGTGTGCTTGACTCGTCATACTCATGAAGTATTTCTTCAGTAGGGTGTTTGCAATTTTCAGTAGAGATATGAAGGCAGATACGCTCGCCTCTTATGGCGCATGTCGAACAGACTATAAGCATAGTTTCCACCCTTCCGTCGTTGGTACTATTATATCAGGAATCGAGTACACTCGCAAGATCTTCGTAAAGATCTTCAATGACAGTTCCATGCTCCATGATGACCTTTTCAAACTTGTCATCCATATCGGAAACCTCATCAGGGAGAATCTTGTTTGATGGCATCACATAGATGACATCTCCTGGAGAAAGAATCCACCAGTCACCGTTCTCGTTGGCTACATATAAACTATTCATTGTCGTCTCCTAGTGGATACAGATAGTTGCCAAGGTCAATACCGCAACCAGTTTTGATGATAATCTCACCGGAGTCGTCTATGACTACAGTCGAGCCGTTGAGTCTTTCATCGACCCATTTCTTGAGATGCTCTAGGGTTTGGATGTCTTCTACCTTGAGTTCCATGTTTGTCCTTTCGTCGTTGGTACTATTATATCAGGAATTGGAGACTAGATACAGCTTGTCCACGACCTCTTTGAGCGAGATATACGCCTTCCCAAGGGTTTGGGTCAGGCTGGACACGGTCCCGCCTTGTGAGAGGGACTGAGTGGCCTTCGTTGCCACCGCCACAGCTGAGTTGCTGGTGCCAAGTGTTATGAGCTTGCGCCCCGTCAAATCCTGGGTCGTCCAGCGCCCGTGAGCATACAGGTCAAGGTCTTGCCCGCCGTTGCTTGATGGCATCACCGGAGTGACCCAACCGGCCACGCCGCGCATGCTATAACGAACGTCCGTCGCACCTACTGATATAACCTCAGGGGTACAGGCTGGGTAATCGACCTTTACCTTGTTCCCGCCGTTGCCTGCGGAGGCAACTACCGCGACGCCTGTGCCCGTCAACTTCTTAACTGTTGCCTGGAAGCTAGCCTCGATGGGGCATCCCACATCTGAGTAAGACCGTCCAACGGAAAGTGATACCGCACCGACGTTGAGTCGGGCCGCATTCGCATCTACCCAGTCCATTGCCTGTTGAACTGATCTCATCGTGTAGCTATTGGCAAAGCCTTTGGCGGACATGCCGACGATACGTATGAACACAATGCGAACCGTAGGATCAACCTGAACGGCAACCGAATACATCTGAGAACCGTGATGCATAGCTCTATCCTTCACGTCCTGGTATCTAACGTGAGCTGCACCTGGCCCGTTCATAAACTTTTGTCCATTAGGGCATGTGCCATACTCGATGATACACACTTCCTCAACGAGAGTTGACTTGACCCAGTCAAGCTCGGTGTTAATTCCAGAGTCGATAATCACCAACGTCTTTTGTGCGTTGGCGCTCGCTGGTGAAATTACAAGTGCGGCAAGCGATACTACAAGTAGTGCTACTATCTTTTTCATGATGTCCTTTCGTAGTTAGGTTTAGCTCCGGAGTAGACGCCTTTGACGGAAGGACTGTCTACTCCGGAAGTTGTTAGGCAGCGTTCTTGCTGCCAATCTTTGTAAGTGCGTTTGCCGCAGCAGTACCAATTCTGATTGCCGCGTCTGCAGGATCCATAACGTCGGAAAGTAGAACTGCGTTTGTGCCTCGTGTAAGGTCCATTGCGTCATGCAGATATGGACTCTTACAAAATGGTAACCACAGAACTGCAACACCTTTGTCATCGCATTCCTTAAGCCAATGCTTAGCGTGTTCAGTCTCAACGGAAGTGTAGCGCGCGTCACTTACTACTACGAGCAAGCGTGCACCATTTCCATAGAGTAAGTTTAAAGAACCATCAAGTGCCTTAAACGCCTTATCGAACTTCTCAGTTGAATCAGGCGCAGTGTACACATTGATTTGATCAAGATGTTGTCCTGGCTTTAGAGTAGGAAATACATCCTGCCCAAAGTAAACCATTGCCGCACGAGCTTGAACTCGACGTGCTGCCTCTGACATTGCCCAGGCAGTGACTGCCATAGGGTTCATAGCACTGCCCATTGAACCTGAGATATCAACCATGACGCCAACAGTAAGTGTTGGGTCATCAGTGTGCTTGCGCACAGTGCGACGCCATGGATTGGCTGCCTGCATTGAACCTTGAGCTTTATACGCAGCATTTTGTACAATGGCACGAGTGCGTAAACGTCCAGGTGGAAGTATGGACTGAATCTCGTGTTCATCACGCTCACGATACTTTGCCTTCTCAAGCATCTGTGCAATCTTGACTGCGGCAGCTCTTTCCTTTGCCTCAGGTTTACGAATCTTCTCAAGACGAGAGTTGCTGCCATTAGTGTTGCCTGCCTCAGAAGTATCCTTGAATATCTCATCTGCGACCTTCTTGTGCTCACGATCTTGGCGGGCAGCCTTTGTGCGAACTTCAACTTCTTCTTTCCACTCTTCAGACTGCTGTTGATCCTGAGCGTCATCTGCTACAGCAATGGCAATCGTGTCAATTGCATCTTCGATTTCCTTGATGATCTCTGAAAGTACTGCGATAATCATTTTTACATCTGCTTTTGAAGGAGCGTCAAGTTCCTCGCCGCGTTCCTTTGCAAGGTCACGTAGAATCTGATCCCACTCACGAGCAAGATCATATAAAGGTAGAGGGTTAAGCGCATTTTCAATACCTTGAAAGCGACGCCATACACTTTGCAACTTTTCAAATGTATCCGCACCTAGAAAGTCAATGACAACTGTGTTGATGCCAACGACATCATCTGCGTCAAGTGAACCTGCGTCAACGCGGGCGCTGATAAGAGCAGAGATAAGGGCAATAGATCTAATAGTGTCTGCCTTCTCGATATTTTCACTTATGTCGTGAAGTACAAGATCAAGCACCATAGAGCGAATGAAAATTCTATTCATTGGAAAGTTAGTGACGCCAAGGCGCTCAATGCGAGATTCCTCGAGAGACATGAAGGCATTAAACTCATGAGGAGTTAATTCCTTACTCGCCATTGACAAGTCCATCTTTGAGTAGCGAGCGTGCAGTGCCTCATGAAAGATAGCACCTGCTGCCTTTGGCCAATCAAAGAGTGAATCGCGATCTGAAAGATCACCTATCATTGAAGGGATAACACCCTTACCAAATGCTAAGTCAACATTAACCTCGACTTCAGCTAAAGCTGGATTGTAGCATGCAGGGGCTGGACCTCCAGCGCCTGGGCCTACGTATGCCACAACGTCAGAGCGTCCTGCCCATGTGTTTACCAAGGAGCCAATCTGAGCTCCAAGGGGTAGCCACTCTGGTGGCGTTTGTTTCGCGCGGGTCGCGGATACCTTTATGTGTCCCATAGTTTGTCCTTCCGTCAGTAGGTACTATTATATCAGGAAATGGAGGAGGTCCCTGACACCCATGACAGGGACCTCACTCTTCACGCCAAGGGGATTAGATCTTGGCTGGTCGGCACTCTTCACCGAACACCCTGGTGAACACATCCGCAACGACGGGGCGGTCGAGTTCAGGTGCTGCAGCGATGATGTTCGCAATAGCGAACTTAGTGCCGAAGGTTTTTGAGATATCGCGGAACGCGAGTAGCTCACGCATTTGTGGTGCCCAACCACATTCACCAGATTGTTGGCGACGTGATAGGTTTTGAGCAACTACAACTATCTGTTGTGGCGCTCCAAGCTTTTTAGCAAGCATGAAGTCAGTTGACATCTCAACTTGAAGTACGAAGCGAGATAGTAAAGCTTCTGAAAGTCTTACTCCAGGAGCATTTGGATTTGTAGCAGCGATGACATAGAAGCCTTCCTTGGCTTTGATGGTACCGCGCTCTGGATTGGCAGTGATAGTTAACTCATTAGTTCCATCCATAAGTGAATAGACACCGGAGAGAACCTTTGGATCAATGAGACCAATCTCATCAATGAACAGTGGGCGACCTTCCTCGGCAGCTTTGACAAGTGGACCATCGACCCACTCGAATCCACCTGAAGGAGTTTGGACGTATCCACCAATGAAGTCTGCAAGTTCAGCATCACCTGTACCAAGTACAGAGATTACATTTGAAAACGCTGCTTGCACAAGTGCAGTCTTACCACAACCTGGAGCACCATAAAGCAAGACGAATTGCATCTCTTGATGCGCCTTACGTAGAACTTGCACGTCATCGTGCTCACCCCACTTGCGGGCATGATACTTCTCGCCATTAGGGCGAATGTATGTCTCGTCACCGACGAGTGCATCTGCTGACACTACAGGGACCACTTTCTTGGCTGCCGCACGAACGATAACCTTACCCTGAGGTGCAACCATTGATTTAAGTTCAGAGGACAGATCCTCATGGAGATTCTGACCTGCTGCCTTTAAGAATAAATCGCTAAGTTTAGGTGACGCGCCTGGCGCCATCGAATCTAGCTTATCTAATACTATTGTTGACATGTGGGTGTTTTCCTTTCGTCGTTGTTGTTAAGCGAATAACTTATCGCCGAAGCCTAAGGCTTTGCGAACACGGGTGATGCGACCTAGAACCTTGTAAGGGGTTCTTGAGTTGCGGATGTCTTCAAGATCTGCCAGTGATACCTCAACCACAAGTGGCTGCTTGAACAGCTTATAACTGTGACTATCAAGACGTGAGACTATAGTCTCAAGAAATGCTAGGCGAGATTCTGTAACTGATTTAGTATCCTCAAGAGAATACTTTTTGAAGTTTCCAAATTCATCCTTTGCAAGAACTGGAAGCGCATATGTCTTCCACCCCCTACGCGGGTGAAGGCTGGAAATTTGGCGGCGATACATCGTAGCGGGTACGTTGCGACCATCGCTGGTAAGCCCATCTGGAGTTAGAAGCATTTGGTACGTTTGAACACCAAGGCGAAACTCCATGTATAAGGCACTACCTATAACCTTGTCTTTATCCAACATGGGTGTATCCTTTCGTCGTTTGAAGTACTATTATATCAGGTAAATCTTTAGAGATACGCAGGGGACCGGAATTGTTTCCGACCCTCTAGAGTCTTAAGTCGTTCAGGTGACCACCGGGTCGACCCTGCGTATAGTACTATTATATCAGGCTAGAGTGCGCTCGTTTACCATACTACCTGATATAATAGTATTACGGGAAACCAACCGGCCAACCGAAGACACAGAGACGAAGGGTAGGGACCAAATGTCCAGCACCGCAATTCGTACCACAGTGACCGAGGTCACTGTTACAAAGACAGTGCGCCACCTTAATAAGAGCGTGGATGCAACTGTCAAGGCGTTTGCCAAAACCAAAGAGGACTTGAAAGTTCTCGAGGCACAGAAGAAAGCTCTTGAAGAGCAGATTCGCAATTTGATGGACGGCGCTTCAGTCGGATACATTGATGGAGTAAAGCGTGTTGAGATTCTTGACCGCAAGCTCACCAAGGTCGACCGCAAGAAGCTTCAGGAAGCTTATCCAGAAGCATACGAGGCGACTCTTAAAACAACTGAATATACAATTGTTGACGCTGAATAATCTCAGCTAAAACTAAGAGACCCCTGGCGAAAGCCAGGGGTTTTCTTTTTACTTCTTACTCTCCGGGGTTTATAACACCTGACGCGCAATCAAGACAGACAAGCCAAACGTCTTCTTCGTCTTCAATGCAGATAACGCAGGGAAAGAACTTTCGCATTTCAAACCCAACCGCAACATCACAATTAGCGCACTGCGCATCAATTAGAAACTCTGACAATCCTTCAGAGCCAGTTGCACGCACTGCATCTGGAGTCTCCGCTACGTATAGCTCAATTGCCATACGTCAAACCGTAATTGGTTTATACGTCTCCAACTAGGTTACGGATCTTCCTTTGCAGGAGATTAAGCTCGGCCTTGGTTGCTGCAAGCTCTTCCTGTAGGGAAGATGTTCGCTCTGCAACGAGCTTTTCAATTAGGTAATCAATCACGGGGCTTTTTGATAGTTCCTCGTTGGATTGAGTAATCTCTTGCTTAATGATCTTCCTGTTTTTAGAGTTTCGAACTCCAGGCTTACGTCCACTTGTGTCTGTAAGTATGATTCCTGGGACTGCTTCAGTAATGGTTCTCTCTGGAACCTCACCTGCAGGAGCCCACCAAAGGACTGCCTGTAAGGCTCTAACCTTTAAGCCATTGGCTCTAACAACGCGTTCCTGTTGCGTTTCAGCTCGATTAGAAATTCTACCTTGCTTATTAAGTTCTAGTAAGTAAAGTCGAACTTGATTTACATCGAGTGATTTGCCAAGCTTAGTTTCAATAAGCTTAGCTATTTCTATAGTGGTAAGTGGTTGAGCACTTTCCTCAAGAATTATAGCTATCAAATCAAGAAGCAAAACCTTATCGCTCTTAGCTTGCTCGATATGCCTCCTGAGCTTTTCAGGAAGTGATCTGCGAATCGGAGTTGTCTCCTGTTCATTGGTAGCCTGCAATATTGGTTGACTCGATGAGAGTTCAACCGGAGTAGTGAATCTTGCTATGTGTTTTATTTTTGGCATGAGATCAATTATAACAGGAAAGGTGCTCAAAACTCGGCAAGGCTAAAAGATGTTTTAGGGGTTTTGGAGGCTTTAGCCCGGAGACTTCTTAATTCTTACACAGAAGTAAATTTTTGCAACTTGCAAAAATTCTACAGGCCATTTTGACAAAAGTACAATTACGGAACAAAACGGACACTGCAGCTAAGCATCAAGCTGGAACTTCCGTGTACGTTCGCCAAGAAGTTGTAAGCTAGCTCGATCGGGAATTCCGCTTGCGTCAGCTCCAACCCGTCCGGTGATTCGTTGCCAGCGTGCATAGGCGCTCTTAGTTTGTCCGTCGAACATGTCAGGAGTTTCCCCTATGAGACCCGTCACCTGTTTTAGGGCAAGCTGTACCAGACCGATGTCCTTGTTACGTCGTCCAGACGTTACCCGTCTCACGTCCAGTATAGGGGCAGGCTGACCCGTCTCTTGTTTTATTGTTGGGGCAGGCTGCACTCTCGCAAACGCGAGAATCTCATGCCCGTCACGTATCCGTCTAAATACACCCCGCAGGCTGGGGTCCGATTTGGCAAGCCCGCTTGACACATCACCTTCGATGGTTCCGACCAGGCCTGCGGTCTCCCACTCCCTAACGTCAGCTACCAGGCCAACATGCATAACCTGAAAAGGCGAGCCCGTTGCAAACGTAAAGAACACGATGTCACCAGGCTGGGGTTTTTCTACGACCCGTCTGGTCTTTATAAACTCAGCAAGCCCGCTGGCTGGGTATGTCACACTTGGAATGATTAAGCCTGCATCATGAAACACGCAGTCAATAAACGCACCCGCCCATGTTACTCCTGAGTAACCGACGCGCTCGGAGAACTCTACCCGTCCTCCTTGAGAGAGCTGGCCTAACCAGGCTGTTGCCGTCTCTAGTTGTTTAGGCGGCTCAGGCTGCGTAGTGCGTAAGAAGAACTTTTTCCAATTGGTTAACAAGTGTCTCTGCCTCATTTGCTCTAGCCGTTAGGCGAATATGCTCTTCACGAGTTGCAGCAAGCTCAACGTCATTGATAAGTTTAGCCGCATGTTCACGCATTAAGAACAGGGTCTCCTCAAGCTGGGTTACTGTCATCGCCTGTGATCTCCTGTGCGTCTTCTATATTTGAGTTGTCACTTGCCGTCACTGGGTCTAACGCTCGATCAACGATCTCTCCTGCAACGATAAGAGCGCCCGCCTTCAATCGCTCGAGTCTCTCGGCGATGATTACAGACGCTGGCCTGTCGTTAGTTAAAACCGTCGCGTCTAACTCTATACCGCCACGGACTCCCGCGCGATCTAGAATCTCCGTAGAGGCTTTTAATCTTACTGGCTCACTAGTTGCGTATTGCATTAACTCCTCGAGAGCATCAACTGCATATGGAGCGGATTGAACTAACTTCTTACGAGCACGCTCAATCTCGTCGGACGGTCTCTTGGCAACATGGCGGAGATGAACACGACACATTCCGGAGTCCTTAGGGCGGCCCGAGGTCCAGAGCATACAGCGAATGCCGTCATCTTTAATATACGTGCAGCGAGTTGGAAGCGCGGTTGGTCTTCTCTTCTCGGTGGCAATTGGATTATCTTGCTCAGCCATCCACATCTTGGTGGCACCAAGGACCCAGGTAGGAACTAGGTTGTCCGAGGCAGGCTCTGCAATTAGGTCCATGCCTGAAAGGTAGTCTGAGTTGATGTTGCCTGGATCAACCATGATCGGTTTCTTCTCCGCAAGAGACAGGAGCCGTCTCTGCTTGACCATGTCCTTTGAGCGGGCCATGATGAGACCCGTCGGTACACCGTTTGAAGCGTAGACCGTGTCCCAGCCAAGTTGGTTGGATCTTAGGATGGATCTGTTTTCAAAGGTATCCTCACAGACACCGCGCTCTGACTCGATGATTCCAAGTGAGCCGAGGTCCGGGCGAAGGTTTACACCTTCCTCAAGAATTAAAAAATCAGGAGCGTCTTCGCTATCCTGTGATGCAAGTTCTTTGCTGCTCATAGTTCAATTGTACACAGGGGAAGAAAAAGAGACAGTCTCCAACTCGGGGGAGAGGATTAGAGCTGGAGACTGCCTGTTCTAGTTTTGGGGCTTAAGCTTTCTTTCCGAAAGCGGTATCGCTTGGGTTTAGGTAGCGAAGAATTACTGGAAGGATAGCCGCGAGGCCAGCCTTAGCAATGTCCGCTGGATCGGTAACACCAGCCATGTATACTGCAATTCCTGCGGCAAGAAATGAACGTGCCCAGGATGCTGCCATAGCTTTTAGTTCTTTTGACATGTAGTCTCCTTTTGAGTCAAGGGGTTGACTCGAGGAAATTCTACACGGGTGTTGGAAAGTTTATTTGGGAAGTCGAATCAGAAACCCGCGCTTTTAAGGCATGTAGAAACAGTACTAGTAAACTGCTTCAAACACTTGCGGGAAGTATGGGATCCTCTCCGTTTATCACGTCAATGGCTCTGCGCAATCCCAGGGTATAAAGCGAGTCATCATTGGGCACTTCCGTCTCCCAGGTATCCATCATTTTTGATAACTCAGCAGAGAGATACTCTTGCCACTTATCAAAGGCAGTGAATATCACAAGCTCAAGTTCGCCGGGGTGGACTGGTGGATCATTTAGTTGTTTAGAGATTTGAGAGTAAAGCTCAAGAGCAATTACGTCTTTCTTCTTTGGTGTCATTTTTTCTCCTTATTTTTAGTAGCGGTCACATCCTTGGGCTTCCATGACTTATTACATGAACACCCACATATCCATAACTTATCAAACCACGCGATTTCATGAGCGCAGTTATTGTGAATTCCCTCCTGGCAAAAACCACAGGGCTTTTCTCGGTGGATAATCTCTCGAGTGCCAAACCACTCGTTGTGATTATTAGGTTCCTTACTCAACGCGCAACACCGTCCCCTTGTGATGAAGAAGCTTTACCTGAGGATCCAGCATTATCTTAAATCCGGCCTCCTTGGCATTTTCACACCAGGCATAGTCCTCACCCATGTTTACCTCGAAACCAATTTCCTCCTGCCAAAGTATGTGACGAATCTTGAACCAGGGGCGAGGTATCTTTTCAAAGACACCTTGCTTCATTGCAACAAAACCAAAACCAACGCCGCCAACCTCAATGGGATCCCAGTCCAGCAGTAGATCCTTCTTGTTAGTTTTTTGAGGTCGCCCGTCCTTATCTGGAAAGTTCACCGCGATGGTTCCGTTAGGGTGAGTCTGGTAGACGCCAGAGATGATTTCATGCTCTGACTCATAGATCTTCATAAACTGTTCAGGCGTCCACTCAATATCTGAGTCGATCCAAAAGATCTTCCTGTAGGTGTATTTTCCACCGCCAATGTCTCTAGTCTTCCAGTTATGTCCATAAGAATCGGTTGCAACCATCTCACGAGTACTGGGGATAAATGATCCGGACTTATGAAGCAGGTGGTATGAGATCCCCCTCTCATTAAGAACGCGGGTAGTCGCAACTAAGCTCGTCACATACTCAGGCACAAACGAAAACGCAGGTGTCGCAATCAGGACGTCATAGTGAACTACATCCGCCTTGACCATGGGAAGCTCGTTTATGTGACTCACACCGCGACTCTGCAATCATCACAAAGCAACGCATCAAACCCAGTCGCATAATCTGCGCTATACCCATTTTGAGTCACAGGCACGGGAGTAACCCGTTTATCAGAGGAACCGCAACGTGCACACTGTAATGAAACAATCCACTCAACCTGACGCCCAGCTTCAAGGCAGGCAGAGATTCCACGGGTTAATGCATGCATCGGTCCTGCGCCCTCAGTCTTACGTAGGAACATTCTTGTGTCCTCTGCCTCAAGGACAGGAGTGATCTTCTTGCAAGGGCACATCATGGCACTGGGCTTACACACAAGTATTCCGTTGTAGGTTGTGTGCTTACTTACCGCATGACCACAGACGCAAACCCGTCTATCCCTCTTGGTCTTACTCTTGCGTGTAAGTTTTTTATCTACCTCTCGAGCTTCCTCGACAGATATTCCCATAGCCTCAAGGGCATTTTCACTAGACACTAAACCACATCCAGCCAAACGAAACCCAGCAATACGAAAGCATAGCCGCGATGGCATAAAGCATTCTACTCATCATTTTGTTCTCGTTCTTCACTGGCCAAGCATAGAAAAACAGAATCCCAGCCGCGATAGTTCCTAGTATCAAAGCAATCAAAACTCCAGTATCTCTCATGTAAAATTCCTCTCTGTGTACTCGGGTTAAACCTTCCTGTAATTATATAACTATTTCTACTGAAAAGTACAACCATACTCAACCATAGTTCAACTATAATTCATAATTCTTTAATACTCAACTATATTTATCGTCGCCCCTAGGAGAAACTCCTTACACGTATACTAAATATAGTAGAGTATTAAAGAATTAAGATATACAGAATATTATAAATATGGGGCTTACTAGGTCGTTTTGAACTTTTTGAATTACTTTTTTGACCTAGTATGTCTCCAATAGCCTACTAGGTCTCTTTGACGTTTTCGAACTACTTTTCTTACCTAGTATGTCAAGAAGGTGCCGTCTCCTTCGTCACCTAATAATAAACCCCGAGATCTTCGTTTATATAATAGCAATATAGTTGAGCGTGGTTGACTATTATAAGTGGTTGAGCATTATAAATATACAAACAATTATATCTTTTTTCGCCCTAAAATCACCGCTTTCAAAGCCTCATCGCGCTCCCATTTACAGGTTAAGATTTCATCATGTTATCTCGTGGAGCGTCAGGAGTACCAAACTACTCGCCACATGCTCAGGCGATGTTGCGCCTTACAGCTTGCTCTACTACTCTGCGCTCTCTAATTCTTAACCTTGAGGATCCTCAGGAGGAAGATCTTCGCGTTAATCTTCTCATATCCTGTGACGAGGTAATAAATCAAGCAAATCAGCTCTACCTTCAAATCTCAGAGATGACTTGGAAAGAACTTGATAGACGTAATCACCCCTCATCTGATAACGCATAACCTTAATCATTTTCCCAATAGCAAGATAGAATAGCAACATGGCTCGCATACTAGGAACAATCGCCAGCTCTATCTTCGAAGACCTTGGCGACTTTGAGTCTATTGCTACTGTAAGCGTTGGTAGCGGTGGCACTTCAACTATCACTTTTAGTTCTATACCTGCCACTTTTACGCATTTGCAGATTAGAGCATTTGTGCAAACAGACCGTGGTACTTTTGGAGTTGACGGTATGGGGTTGCAAATTAATGGAAGTGCAGGAACGAATTACGCCTATCATTATTTAAGAGGCAGTGGCTCTGCCGTTGCTGCTGCTGCTGTTACATCAGCAAGTTCAATTGCTGAACTTAGCACAGTCGGCTGTGGAACAACCACTGGTGGAACTTTTGGTATTAGCATTATAGATATTTTAGATTATGCAAACACCGACAAATACAAAACAATACGTAACTTAAACGGTGCTGATGTTAATGGATTAGTAGGAGGCGTTGGTGGATTTATTTCTTTAGTATCTGGTCTATGGATGCAAACAAATGCAATTACTTCTTTAGTTTTTAATCCTAACTCTGGAACGAATTTCACTCAATACTCCTACTTCGCCCTCTACGGAATACGGAGCGCATAATGCCTATAACTTATGAACCGATAGCAACAGCAACTGCTTCAGGTAGCCAATCAGAAATTCTTTTTACTAATATTAGTCAGTCTTATACTGACCTTGTAGTGGTTGTGCAAGCAACCGAAAGCGGCTCAGATGGAATGGATATGAGAGTCGGTAATGGCTCAATAGATTCAGGAAATAATTACTCTTTCACAGTATTAAGAGGTCAGAGTGGTTCTGCTTCTTCATACAGAGTGACCAATTATTCAGCGATGGAAATAGGGCAAGTAAATACAACTCAAAGCATACACATAGCACACATTCTGAATTATTCAAACACAACTACCTACAAAACTTTTTTAGCAAGAGAAAATAATGTAGATGTCAGAGTGGCGGGAAGAGTTGGTCTATGGCGTAGCACTTCCGCTATAAATCAAATTAATTTTAAGAATGGCAGCAATGTTAATCACACGGCTGGCTCAACCTTCACCCTCTACGGAATAAAAAGTGCGTGACCTTATGACAACTAATTTTAGAAAGGCGGCATAATGGCTAACACATATACGGCAATAGCCACTGTAACTGTGGATAGTGGTGGGGCTGCAACAATGGCTTTTAGTTCTATACCTGCAACTTATACTGACCTAAACATTGTGGCCTCTCTTAGAACAACTGCAAATGATGGCTACCAATCTGTAACTGTAAATTTCAATGGCAGTCCTACGTATTCATTGAGGCGTTTATACAACACAGGTTCTGACTCTGCTAATGCTGACTACTGGGCTATTGCCCCCGCTGATAGCGCATCCCTTATGACTGCTAGTACATATGGCAGTCTATCTATTTATTTACCCAACTACACAAGTTCAGCAAATAAATCAGCAAGCGTTGATGTTGTAGTGGAAAACAATGTTTCAGGTGGTGTGTCTTGGCAGGGACTGAATGCTGGATTAGCAACACTTACAAGCGCAATTACTACTATTACACTTGCGCCATATGGCGGAAATAATTTCAAGCAATACTCCACCGCCACCCTATACGGAATCAAAAACTCATAAGAAAGGAAAACAATGCCAACCAAACTAATCGTAGATTGCTCAACTGGAGTGACCACAGAGGTAGAACTAACTGCCGAAGAGATTGCCCAGCGCGAGGCAGATGCAGCAGCCTACGCTGTAGCAGAAGCAGAACGTCTTGCAGCGGCTGAGTCACTTGCTGCGCTCAAAGCTTCAGCCAAGGCCAAGTTAATTGCAGGCCAGCCCTTAACGGCTGAGGAAGCAGACACGCTCGTTATTTAATACTTTCTTGCATTTGTCTTGCATTTGATTGTCATTTACAGGAAGATAGTATAGAATAGCACACGGGGAGATTCCATAAGGAGTCTAGTTGTCGTCTCGTCATCGCGCTCGTAAACTTGCGCTCGCTACTTTTCTTGCCGCGGGCTCTAGCCTTTCTTTTTTAACACCTTCTCTTGCGACGGAGTCAACTTCTCAACCTTCGCCTTCGCCCTCTGCAGATCCAACTCCGCAGCCATCTTCAGAGCCGTCTCCCACTTCAACCTCGTCTCCAACTCCAACACCCTCCGCTTCAACGGAGCCGACGCCCACACCCACCCCAGAACAATCCCAGACCCAAGCGAGTACAACGCAAACAACATCTCCAGAGTCGTCATCTTCTACTCCCCCAAGTCCTCAAGAAAGTCCGTCTCCTCAAACATCTTCGTCAAGCTCGACAGAATCAAATAGCTCGCAGCAAGGGCCGTCAACACAAGACCAAACACAAACAAGCTCAACTTCTTCATCCTCAGATTCTATTACGCCTGTCCCGGTAACGACCCCTACAACTCCTCCACCTCCTCCTACAAACCAGGATCTCGTCAACCAAGCACAGACAACTCTTACCGCCCAAAGTGTAATACTCACCGAGGTTTCTAACACCTCTGCCTCCCTTCCCGCCCCTGCTCCCTCTACAACAACTGCGGCGATTACTACTGCTCAAACGGCTATTCAAGATGCTCAAACGGCTACCACCGAGGCACAAACTGCTATTACTACCCAAACTACCGCCGAGGCAGCAGTTACCACCGCTCAAACAAATTTGACCCAATCACAGGAAAATACAGCTACTGCCGAAACAAATTTAACTCAAGCTCAAACAACTCTCACCGCCGCTCAAGCAGCGGTCACAACTCAAACACAGGTTGTTACGCAGGTAACTGAAACATTGACCCAGGCGCAGACAACTCTCACTGAGGCAACGACTGCGGTCACAACTCAAACAGCAGTTGTAACTCAGGCAACCACCGAGGCGCAACAGGCACAGGCAGCTGCGGATGCAGCAAACACAAGTACAAGCGTTACTCACACCGAGACATTTGCAAATAATACGATTAACAACTCGTCTGGAACTGGCGCGGTCGCAATCACGGTTGGAACATCTCCCGTATCAACTACATCTCAAAATGGAGTATCGATCGGCGGAAACTGGACTACAGGCAATTCAAACGCAGTCTCCGGATCCGCGCTTATTCTTATGAGTCCTTCCGCTGAAACTACAATTCAATTTCTTAATACATCAAATACAACCGTCTCCCAGGTTGAGTTTGGCGTCTACGCAAAGAACGGTGATGGCACTGCTACAACTAAATATACGGACGGAACAACATCAACGTTTACTATTGAAAATAACGTAGGAACTCAAAACGGTCAGTCAAATACAACGTACACTCATACCGAGACCGTTGTAGCTCCACAGGGCAAGAAGATTCACGAGATTGTAATTGCGCCTGACTGGGATTACTACGTTATTGACAACATAAAGGTAACGACAACCACACAAACATCTGATCCTTCATTGATTGCCACGGCTCAACAAGCGCAGGCAGTTGTTGCTTCCGAGACCCAAACTCTAACAACTCTTCAAACCCAAGAGGCAACCGCCCAAACTGCGGTAACTCAGGCGCAAACAGTTGTAACCAATGAGACCCAAACATTAACAACTCTTCAGGCAGTTGAAACTCAAAAGGCCAATGACGTTTCCACCGCACAAACTGCGGTGACGCAAGCACAAACCCAGGAGGCTCAGGCAGCCGTTACGGTAGTTCAAGCACAGGAGACTCTCGCCTCCGCAGAGCAGGCAGCAACAACTGCAATCACACAGATGCAGGAAAAGGTAGAAATTGCAACGCAGGCGGTCACCGTTGCGGACGTTCACGTTGACCTTGATGTTGCGCAAAAAAATATTAACACCCAAACTCAAACTGCAACTGCAAACAACACTCTAACGCAGGCAGCTCCAATTATTCAGGACGCGCAGGCAGCGGTTGATACCGCCCGCGTAATTGCGGTTGCGGCATCACAGGCAGTTACAGACGCGATGACTCAAAATGCAACTGCACCAACTGTCACGCAAGCACAAGCTCAAGTTACGACATCAACAACAGCAGTTGCCTCTGCACAGGAAAACGTTACGTCCGCTCAAGCAACTGTCTCGATTGAGCAAACTCAGGTTGCTAGTGCACAAACTGCGCTCGCGACTGCGCAAACGGTAGTTGATTCACAAACAACTCCAGGTGTTGATGCGACCGTCTATAACAACCTTGGATATAACAACGTACCGCCGCTTCCTGCAGATGATCGCATCATCGCAGAGACCACGGTTAACAACATTCAATTTAACTGGGGATCAGGCGCTGTCTTAGGAACCTTATCCGAGGACGTTGCGGTTAAGTTTACCGCGCAACTAACTGCACCCGTCACAGGCACCATTCAATTTTATGCGCCTGCAGATGACGGAACGATACTGCAGCTTGATGGAAATACCGTTATCAATGATTGGTATGACAAGGGTGGCGGTGGCACTATTCACTCCTACACGGTCAATGCCAATGATCCGATGGATATGACCTTTTGGTTTTATGAAAACGGCGGTGGCGCAAACGTAACCCTGATGTGGAACCTTAATAATGGTCAAGGCTGGGTTGCGGTTCCTGCAAGTGCATTTACACAAACCGCCGCGTCCTTAGAGCAAATACAAGCATTGTCAGATGCAAATAACACATTGACCCTAGAGCTTCAACAACTTGCGGTTGCGCAAACAAACTTAACGAGTGCGCAGTCAACTCTTACAAGCACGCAGACAAGTTTAACAAGCGCACAGACAACTCTTACAGATTCCCAGGATGCAGACGCAGCTGTTGTTGACGCATCACTTGCCGTGACGGCTGCGATTAACGCAATCAACGTTGCAGAGACATATACCAATTCACTAAGCTCAGATATTCATGCGGTCCTAACTCCAACCATCACGGAGTCTACAGCTCAGGACGGATCAGTTACACTTACCGTTACCGCGCCAACAGGGTATGAGCCTAACACCTGGTTTTACCAGGTTGTTACCTCAAACCCAGATGCTCAAAATCCATATGCTAACGGAACCTGGAATACATTAGGAGCTCCAGCATCATTTATGATTACAGGTTTATCAAATGGAGTTACCTATACAGTTCGCGTTGCTCACTGGAACGGTGACGTAAGCAGCTACACTGAAGCTACCGTTACACCAATTTCAACAACAACAACACCTATCTACGTTCCAGAGACTCCGTATACTCCAGAACCAGAACCAACTCCAGAACCAGAACCAACTCCAGAACCAGAACCAGAGCCAGAGCCTGAAGAAGAAGAAGAAGAAGAAGAAGAAGAAGAAGAAGAAGAATCTGAAGAGGAAAAGCCTGAAGACGAAGAAGAGTCTGAAGAGTCTGAAGAGTCTGAAGACGACGAAGAATCAGACAGTGAAGATGAAGAGTCTACTCCTGAGGACGACGAGTCTGAGCCAGACGTTGAAGACTCTGAAACAGAAACTCAACCAGACGAAGAAGACCTTGACCCACAAACACCAGAAGACCCCCAGACAGACCCAGAAACAGAGCAACCAGAAGAACCGGTAGACTCAGAAGAAGAAGAGGAATCACCAGAAGAAGAGCAAGAAGACGACGAAGAACCAGTAGCACCTGAACCTCCTAAGGAAGAGACAAAACCTAACGAGCCAGATACTACACCAAAAGAAGAAAAAGTAAACAACCTTCAGGACGCTCTTAAGGACGGAACCGTCTCAAAGGCAGAGGCAACCCAAATCATCGAGTCAATTACCTCTAAATCAGATACAGAGTTATCCTCAAGTGAACGCGCGGTTGTGGCAACAGTTTTGGTTGCTGCCTACGCGGCCGAGGGAGGAGCAGTTCCTGCAAGTGTTATGGCCGAGGCAGGAATTGCCGCAAAGGACCTTCCACCTGATACTCCAGTTGAGCTTACAAATGGTGTTGTGATAGTTGCGGAGGTTCAGGCAGCGTTCGAGGTTCTTGCAGATCCGGGAGAACTTGCTGCGGCGATATTTTCAGATCCAGGACAGGTACTAACAGCTCTCTCAAATCTTGGTGAAGACATGTCCGAGGAGGAGCGTGAAGAATCACAAAAGGTTGTTGTTGCATCTGTAGTCGCGACTGGAGTTGCAGTTCAAGCAGCTGCAGCGGCTGCCACGACTGCCGCGGCGGCAGCAGCATCAACATCATCTTCTAGTTCTAGCAGCTCTAGCTCGCGCTCATCATCTGGCGACTCAGGAGCTCCCGTTGGAAGAGAAGGTGGCACGAAGCGTCGCCCTAGCTCAAAGAATAAGCCTAAAGCCAAGAAGGCAGTTAAAAAGTCCGGTAGAATACGACGTAACCCCCTAAGGAGAAAAGCAACATGATAGCACTACTAAAGGATATTTTTCGGGACCTTACCGATCAGGCCTGGACTTTTTTAGGAATGTTCGTTGCTTGGTTAGTTTTAGATGGGTCAGCAAGAACAATGACTGGCTATGCTATTGGAGCTACAACTGTCTTTTGGATTATCACCTATCCAATCCGTAACCCTAAGGAAGACGACTCCGCGGACGCTGACTAGTAGATAGGTTAGAATAACAAAATGCCTATATTAGGAAGCTCGAGCTCAGGCGGTAAAGGATCCGTTCCAGGAACCCCAACAGTCGGAACTGCTACGGTAACAAATGATACTACCGTGTCCCTTACCTTTACAGCTCCATTTTCAAAGTTACCCATCACTTCCTACGCAGTAACGTCTAGTCCAAGCATTGCTCTTACAACTACAGGAACTACATCGCCTCTTACAATTACAGGAACTTTTGTTTCTAATACCTCTTACACGTTTACTATCACTGCAACAAACGCAAATGGAACTTCTTCTGCCTCTTCTGCAAGTAATTCAGTCACACCTCTTTCATCATATACTTTGGCTTTAACTGCTACTACAACTCAAAACTGGACAGTTCCAAATGGAGTAAGTAAAATTGCAGTTTATGTAATTGGTGGCGGTGCTGGAGGAAATTCGGGAGGAGCAGGTACTACTGGATTTAGTAACGATTTCGGAAGTTTTTCTGTTTCAGGGGCAGGTGGTAATGGTGGACAAGGTTCTGGCGGTGTAGCATTTGCAGATTATGACGTAACTCCTGCAACAACATATAGCCTTACAGTTGGCGCAAAAGGTAATAGTAGTAATGCTGGAACAGCATCACAATTTGGAAATTTAGCAAATTCTGGCGCTGGAGGTGGAAGTGGTCCTAATTCAAATGTCGTAGGAGCAGTTACTGTTAATAAGGCAAATGCAGGAAATGGTGGTGGTAGTGTCACTGCGAGCAACCAAAATGGTAACTCCCAATTTGATTTGCAATCTGGAAATAACGGCAGTGGCGGAAGTTCACTCACATTTAATCAGTCTGGTTTAACATCATATCAACTAGGTGGTGGCGGTGGAGGTGGCGGAGGCGGTGGCGCTTCCAACACTTCTCAGTTTAGAAATGGCTCAAATGGAGGCTCTGGATCAAATTCTGCTGGAAATGGTGGCGCAGGTGGAATTGCAGTTGTAGAGGGCAATTCCAGTCCGTATACAGCAATTGCTGGAAATGGTGGCGCAGGAAACGCTGCTAGTACATCAAACACTGCACACGGCGCAGGCGGTGGCGGTGGTGGCGGCGGAGGTGCTGCAAGATTTAATACTATTGCTACTGGTAGTGGTGGTAGTGGCGGTGCGGGAGCAAACGGAATAATTTATGTTTATACAAAATGAGAATAAAAAATGAATCATATTGAAAATCATCCACAAGCATATTTAGACTCTAACTCAAAAGTTATTGCTGTTTATTTATTTAATTCTCATGAAAATGAGCTAATTAATGAAATAAAAAATAATATAGGTGCAATTGAAGTAGTAGATTGTTGTGAATATGGAGATACTGGTGCAGGATCATATTTTTATAATAATGTTTTTTATCCATCTAAACCGTATGAGTCTTGGATTTTTGATGAAGAAAATAAAAATTGGAAAGCACCAGTTGAAAAACCAAATGACTATAAAAAATATCAATGGGATGAAGATAGTAATTCGTGGATAGCTTTTATTCCAGAGCAACCATTTAATTCATGGATTTGGAATGAAGATATATGGTTATGGCAACCACCTATTCCATACCCTATTTTTGATCCAGAAGATCCACGGTATTATCAATGGAATGAAGAAATCTTAATTTGGGAAGAAATCCAGGTATCAGAGTAATATCTGGTATATAGTAGACCAAAGCGCACAAGGACGAATCTTCCCTATATTAGGTATAACAACCCTAGCGCTTCAATTTCTCATTCTTTATAATTCACGTATATAATACTCCCCTACGCGTATTCCTGCGTATATAAGGAGAGTATATATGAAACGTCTTGTGACCTATGTCATTAACGTTGATGAAGAGTTGGCAGAGCCTGCCTTTATAAAGGCGCTCGATGTTATCAACTCGCATATGCCAAATGTCTTTATAAACAAGAAGACACTGCTTGTTGAGCCACATGACGACTACCGCGGCATCTACGCCAGCGTTGAGTTTGATTATCGCGATATTGACGATGATAAAAAACGTAAGGCAAGCCAGGTCATCATTGACTCGGTGAAGGACCTCATTAAAATGCAGCTGTGGTATGTACCTACAGTGCAAATAACCTCACAAATAGGAGATGTAAAGTGAAATCAAAAAGTCCAGACGAGCTTACGCAAAGATACGCTAAGAAGATAGAGCCTTTGCTAGATCTCGCCAAGCGCGCTTACGGTTTGAGAAATCAGGACACACCTGCGCACAGGGCAAGTACCAAGTACACTCAACTCGCCAAGGAGTACTATGAAAAAGGTGGCTCCCTTGTTTCCCTAGCTGACGAGCTTGGTGTTGCCTACTCCGGCCTGCGGCGAAGAATTTTCACATCTACCGTTGGCTCCGATACTCGTAAACCTCGTTCAAAGGCGACTGAGGAAACCACATCTAAGGTGCTCACTGCCATTCTCAAGGCACGTGATACATCCAGTGAGAAATACCACGCCGAACTTTATAAGGCCTATCACGCAGGCGTTTCGATGGCAAAGATCTCCAAGGGACTTAAGCTTTCATCGTCCGCTCCTTTATACTATGCAATTCAACGTCACGAGATTCGCCTGAACGAGAAAAAGACGCGTTAGTGGAAAACATAGTGAAGGACAGGAAGAGGTCCTTCCTGTCTAGGTTTTCATACTCTAAGGAATTAAAGCTTACTAAAAAGCATAACTACCTGCACGTTGGTTTTCAACTAAACAGGTTTGCCATAGGCTTTGATATTAGTCGTAATTTTTTAAGTATTGACCTGGTATTCTTTTGGATTACGTGGGAGCATGCTAGTTTTAATGACGACTGACACATTTGTGGAATACGTACTCGTCTGCTATATTTGTAACAAGCGCGTCTATGGGGTAGGAGAGTCACGTGATTCTCTTAGCCACGACAACGATTGTTACAACTGCAATACCCCTTGGGAAAAATTAATAGTTACACGAAAGGTAAGCGATGGCAAAAAGGAAAGCTAGATCAACCGAGATAACCAAGGAGCAAAATGATCGTATTGCATATACGGTCATCGAGCTTGATCCACTACGTGAAAAGATCGCGCGCTTACTACTTGCGCTTATTGGATTACGTCACGTTCTTTTTATATCCGCTAAGGAGCCAATACAGATAGTTGACGTTGAGACAACACCTAAGAAAAGAAAGAAGTCTACACCTAAGAAAGCGGTTTAGAATACAGGGTGCCCTTAGTCTACGGTCCTGTATCTCCAATAGAGTCAGACCGTATCTGTGATCTTTGTCCTTACCTCGCGCGCGTTAAAGTTGAGTTAGCAGATAAGACAGTTTATTTTTGTGACATACACGCGTTTGTTCATTCAGATCTAATTTGGGAAAACGCGCTCGCGATCTATGACGCCGCGGATATTCTTCCACCTAAGCCAGAGTAACTATAACTATTAACTATATGGTGTAGACAAGTATCTGTCCACTAGAGCCTGAACCACCATTTCCACCATTTGCAGTTCCTGGCCCTGCTCCAGTAGTGTTTCCGCCCATTCCACCACCGCCTCCTGCTCCGCCTGCTCCTGGTTGACTTCCTGAATTACCATTATTTCCGCCATAAACTGTCCATCCTTCAGCAGGTAAGGTATAAAACGCACCACCACCACTACCTCCACTACCTCCACCTACATTTCCACCATTTCCTCCGCCACCACCACCCCAACTATTTGTTCCACCTTCACCATAGTTGTTGCCAACAATAACGCTGCCACTGCCACCACCACCACCACCGCCAGGAGTATTATTAAATGTTGTAAGTCCTGCAGGTGCTCCTACTGGCCACGTAAAAGCATTAGCACTTCCTCCGGCATTACCACTTACTCCATTGCCAGTACCTCCACTAGCGCCACCATTTCCTGCGCTTCCACCAGAAACAAAGTTAAAATTAGCTGGGCCATTAGCAATGTTAGGGCTTACGTTTGATATGTTAGTTCCAAAACTTGTTGTTCCGCCACCACTACCACCAATAGTAACATTAAATGTTTGTCCAGAATTTACAGCGTAATCATAGAATCCAACCGTGCGGGACGCTGCACCACCATTGCCTCCAGCGCCTTTTGAATTATTATTGCCTCTAGCACCGGCATTTCCGTTTCCTCCACCTCCTATTGCAACCACAGCTATCTTAGTTACGCCAGCTGAAACTGTGTAAGTGCCAGAACTATTAAAAGTTTGAGCTAGCTGATATGAAGGCTCAACAAAACCAGATGATACAGTTCCCAATATACGCGCCATAGTTCCCTTATTCTATACGAACTTTTCCCCCGCCCTGAGGGCTAATTACTTAATATAAACAACAACTTTTCCAGTAGCACCATTTCCACCAGCACCAACTCCGCCCCCTGACTCAGTTCCACCGCCACCGCCACCGCCTCCAGTGCCAGCAGTTCCTGCACTTCCTGCTCCGCCTGCTGCAGCGTTGCTTGTAAAAGCATCATTGAAGTTTGGATTAGCCCCAGCACCGCCACTTCCACCACCAGAAGTTCCTCCAGCACCACCATTTCCAACGGAATTGTTATTGTACCCTCCGTCATAATAGGCTCCATAGGCTCCTCCGCCGCCACCTCCGCCGCCACCAGCAGTAAGAGATGCTATGAAGCCAATGCTGTTAAAGTTTTCAGTATTTCCACTGTTTCCAGCACTTCCAGCATTTCCATTAATTCTACCCACTGGCCTTGATGTAGTTCCACGAATTCCTCCAGAGCCACCACTTAAAGTAGTTCCTCCTGAAACATTTACAGATGCGTTTCCACCATTTCCACCAGCAGCTCCAGCAGAGGTGCTATTTCCTCCGTTTGCAGTAACAATATTTCCAAATAAAGATTGACCTCCAGCATTACCTCCAACACCAGCGCCACCAGAAGCCCCAGCAGAACCTACTGTTACGGTGTAGTTAGCGCCTCCTGTAACATCATAGTCTACGAGTACTCCAACACCGCCTCCTCCACCGCCATTTCCTACATCAAAAAATCCCCCTGAACCAGTTCCACCACCACCTCCTCCGATAACATATACAGCAATCTTAGTCTTACCAGCTGGTACGGTGTATGCTCCACTAGTATTAAATGTCTGACTTAATTCATAAACTTGTTCAACAAAACCAGATGATACAGTTCCAAGTATGCGCGCCATAGTTCCCCAATTCTATCCTAATATCAATCTACTGACCAAAATGAAAACGGACCCGCTTTCGCGGGCCCGTCCTCTATTAAATTGTACTACTTAACAGGTGCAAACTTAAACTTTGCAGCCTTTACGTTGTAGCGTGCCTTTAACTTAGCAAGAGCCTTATCCGCTGCAGTCTTTGCGGCGGTCATATCAGCAATTGCCTTATCAAAGGAAGCCTTAGCATCTGCCATTGCCTTTGCAGCAACGTCAGCTGCAGCAACTGCCTTTACAGACTCTGCGGCGATTGCATCAGCTACTGCCTTTGCCTTATCGGCATCTGCGCTTGCCTTTGCGGCCAAAGCATCAGCCTTAGCCTTTGCATCTGCATCCGCCATTGCCTTCTTGGTCGCGTCATGCGCGGCTTTTTCAGCGGCCAATGCAGCGTTAGCTGTAGCCAATTGAGCAGCTAGATCATTTAACGGTGTCAATGCAGCAACGGTTGAAACCGGAGCGGCAAGACCTAATACAGCATTAGCAACAGTTGCGGTCATAACAACGGTAATTGAAGATCCTGCAGCTGGTGCAAGAACTGCCAACTCAGCGTTGCCAAGTCCTACGGTTGCAGTCTCAACTGCGGTTGTAAGTGTTGCGGTGTTTGTACCAGTTGCGGCGACAGCTGCGCCTGCAACTGTTGCATTAACTGCAAGGCCAGAGACCTTGTTACCGAACACGTCAACTGCACTTACGACATACTTTGCAATAGTCCCTACTGCAGCTGCAGAAGGTGAAACTAGTGAAATTGCATTTGCAGCTCCAGCAGTTCCCTTTAAGTAGATCGTGTTTGTCACACCGAGGTTTGAAACAGTAACGGTACCCGCTGCGGTCGTTGTAGTGAACGCATACACGGTTGCGGTTGTTCCTGTTCCTGTAGCTACGGCGAGTGCTTGAACTCCGTCAGCTGCACGAACACGTGCACCTGCTGGATTATCAAGAGCAGCAACGAGCTTAATAGCTCCCGTTGCGGTGAAAGTAACGACTGTACCTGTATCAACTGTTGCAACAAGACGGACTACGTCTGCCTCGTCAACTGTGTTATCCGCAGGTACTGTTACGGCAGCAGGGGCAGCGGCTGTGGTTGCATTTGAACCAGCGGCTGCAGCTCCTACCTTTACTGATAGGGTCATGTCCGCTGCCTTAGCAGGTGCAGTTGTAACTACACCAAATGCAAGGGCAAGAGAACATGCCATAGCGATCTTACGTACTAACTTCATTTGTCTCCTAAATTGACAATAGATAGCTACTGTTTAGCAGCTAGGTGTTTGTCCTCACAAAGGCGTGCTAGTGACGTGACAACAAACGTCTTGCCACATATTTCACATTGCCATCGTGACAGTTTTTCATTTGAAAAACCGTAGTCTAGCGTTGACATGAGTCTACGCTCGCTCCTGGTTAACTCCAATCATTAAGAAATCCACGTGCTGACTTTTTGATAACGGAAGTTACTAGTTGATTCATGATCCGCTCGTTCGAGGTACTCACTCATATTCGCGCTCACAAAGGCAGACCCGGATGTCTCCAAGTAAGCATTTAAGTACGAGATTTTGGTATCTACGATTCCTGCGGTTACTTTCATGTCTCTCCTAGAATAGGTTTATAGCCTCTCCCAGTAGCAGGACAATTCTATCTTATATCTTTATTTTTTACCGAGTTTCTCATGCGCCGAATTCTTGACCTTTCGCGCTCGGTAGTTCCTCCCCAAATGCCTAACTCCTTGTTTTCAATAGCCCACTCACGACAAGCTCCAATAAGCATACAGGACTCACATACCTTTTTGGCGGTATCAGTCTCCCAACGAGCGGATCCTCTTTCTAGAAAAAATGCCTCTGGATCTGTGCTCGCACAATTTGGAGTTCCGGTGTTAAAGAACGTAGGGTACCTAGTTGATATTTTTATGTCTAATGATTCCATGGATAAACCATATACAAAAGGCTAATTCTTGTAAACTGTAAATCTTTAGTTCACATTTCTTCTTTTTTCCCACTCGATAAGATCATGTGGAAAATCAAAATCCTCCGTCCAATCATCTATCTCGACGTATTTATCGTTATTAAACGTCTGCTCGTAGTTCTTATTAACATTTGCATTTCCACTTGTTAGGTAGCGAAACAGTGACCATCCACCTGTTGTTGTGTTGGTTGATGCAAGAACATCTAGCGCTCGTTGAAACACATTGTGATGCTCCGGGTCCAATGAAAATGAAAAGATCTCCTTACACGTCTTTCCCGTAATCCTTGACTCTTTAGTTCGACAAAAACACCTCCAGGCGTCCTCATGCGTCATTATCGTATGAACAGCCTCATTGGTAAAATAAACGTCTCCATAGACAAGTATCGTTCTTTTATCGGTATCCCACAGACTTGTCGACGATAAAAACTTATCCATCTCTCTCCAAGGACGCGGTTTTGTTGCAGGATACACAAATTCCATTAGCCTATCAGGAATAAATAACTGCGCTCGCGGTATCAAATATCTTTCATCACTTCCTACAACGATAACGTCATCTGTATATCGTAGATATTGTCTAACTGTTCTGTCAATAAGTCTTTCGCCTTCAACCTCAATAAGGTGTTTTGGACTGCTTCTAAAGTTACTCCAACGTGTTCCGTCACCTGCTGCTAAAATTAATACCCGCGTCATTTCTCTAATGTAACTTTATTCTCAACAAAGAGCGTCTTTGATCTTCGGTAGTCGCGCCCCACACGCCATAAATCTCTGGAACCTTTAATGCGTGTTCAAGACATTTATCAACTACAGGGCATCTCTTGCAAATACTTACTGCCTTTCGTTCCTTTTTTCTTTTGGTTGTAGATCTTTCTCCATGCTCTAAAAAGAAAATGCTAGGATCCATCTTTGCGCACTCACCTTGATTTTGCCACTCCCACTCTTCTATAATTGGAGATAATAAAGGTGGCTTGCGACTCGAGTAACTCACAAGCAGAATTTTATACTTCTTATAATTAAAAGTAAACTACCTTGAGGTAGAGTAAAACCCACTTCCCTTAAACTGTATGCCAGGAACAGTGTAGATCCGCTTAAGTAACGTCTGGCACTTGGGGCAGATCGGACTTCCCTCAGGATCAGTTAAAGGTCTTTGTATCGAGATGTCGTGCTTGTTCTCGCATACGTAGTCATATACCGCCACTACTGATTATCCTTTATAAGTTTTACCTCACACGAGTCAGTGGTACAGTAACTTTCCCCAATAGCATCTGCTGCCATTCCTGCGTAGACTCCCGTAAAGTCAATCGGAAACAACTTCATTGTCGCCTCCTCATATTTATCTGCGGTGATCTGAGTGTATGGCATCTGCGGATACACGAAGTTACCCTGCGGTAAAAATGATACGGTCTTTAGTTGGCCGTCATACATGTGTAATACGGTTCCGACGTGCTCTGCTTCCTTTTCACTATCAAATGATACGGTAACTGATACGGAGTTATCTGACCAGTACCTTTGCGCGGTTGCAGCAAGGTTCATCTTCTCAAAGATAGTTACGTCCTTCTCCGAGCGGCGTGCACCTGACTTAATCGGAAAGAAAACAACCGAGGTTGTATCTGGCGACTCTGACGCAGACTCAACACGATAGTTTGCCATCTTGAATAGTGGAAGCATTGGATCTGAGTTTGCAAATCTTATTGCGCGGTCAAAGTACTCTCCACCGACCGTCCAGTGAACTCCTGGGCTTTCACCTGCAAGAATAGACACTGTTCCTGATGGCTTAACCGTAGTCATCTTAATTGACTCGCGAATACCAAGCCACTCTGAATACGTGTTATCGTGCTGCTTAATACGCTTGTATCCTTCGTCCATCCATTCGCGAAGAACAGGTAAACCATTGCTATCTGCAAAGTTTGCAACACCAGATATAGAAGTCCCAATGCGGCGATTACGTTGCATGATGGCGTTTGTCTCTTCCCAGTGTGTAGGAAGCAGCGTTACTGTCTTTGCGTATAGATAAGCAAACTTAAGTGTGCGCTTAAAATCTTCAAGGTTATCGTGACGATTTAGATATGTCTCAACAAGTGTGCAGCACTCGTATGACTCAAGGCTCTGCTCAGCGCAAGGATTGTACCCAGCTACTCGCCAGTCCTTATTGTTTATTGGATCTGCAAGACGACCATACTTACGTGATACGTCCATCCAAATAACTCCAGGCTCACCGTTGCGGGCAATACCTTCTACAACTAATGATAGATCTTTTCCAACCTCGGTCTCAACTGAGTTGTTTGACATCCAACCCCAGCCAGGAGCTGATGAATCATATGAGTTACGCTCTGGAAAACGTTCTACATTTTTAAGATTTAGGAAGTTGTCATCGTCTATGCGCCCGATAAGAAGCTCAGCAGAGCGCCTAACGTTGCCGCTAACAACACACACGCCAATGAGATTACCAATATCAGCGATGTCAGTACGCGTAATTTTTTCACCAGCTCGTCCTTTAAAGATTCTTCGTATGTGATTGTGTAATTTTTCTAACGGCTCTGACCCCGCCGCTGTACCCCCGAATGTTTTGATGGGCGTGCCTGCTGGGCGGATTTCTTTGTAATCAAATACTGGGCTTTTCGTATCCGCTCGTAGGTAGGAATTGATGAGTGATGCGACGGACTCAACCCACCCTTCTCGGGTATCTGGGATGACATAGATATCTCCTTCCTGCGGTGAATAAATTGTAAAGTCTTTATCAGCACCTTTATCGTCAAATCCTACACCAACTCCGAGCATGCTAGCTTCCATAAGAAATGCAAAAGGACGTGACGGGTTTTGTCTTGTCATCTCTGTAGTTGAAACAAACGCGCAGTTTTGTAATGCCGCTGAGTTTTTATGTTGGTTAACAAGAGGTGTACCCATAATCCATAGACCACGTCCAGGTGGTGTCCACTTTAAGTTAAACAGTCTATCAAATGCCTCCTTGGCTGATGCCTGTGCCTTTGCATCATTCCACGGTAGACGTTGACTTTTACAGTGATCCTTTTGAATTGAGTACATGCCGTTTATTACTCTTTCACAAACGTCGACCCATGTTTCCTTGTGCCCGTCATCTTTTAATCTCGAGTACGTACGTAAAAACGTAATCTCACCTACGGAGTTTCCAGCCGCATCTGCATAACCAAATGGAGCTTTCTTACCTTTGTATCCTGCTACAAAATCTTCGCTTAACTTAAAAGACAGAAAACTCACGTAAGGCTCCCTACTTATATAATTGGTTTCTATTTAGAAATGCTGGTCAAATTATACTGATTTGTTGATTTATATAGTAATGAAACGCTTACCCGAACAGCGACTTAAATAACTCTTTACAGGTCGGACATACAGGGTACTTCTCAGGATCGCGGTGAGGAACCCACACCTTTCCGCATAGGGCAATAACCGGAGTTCCCTCAATAAGTGCTTTAGTCATCTCAACCTTGTTCACATAGTGAGCAAATACGTCATGGTCACCGTTACTGTTTGATGTTTTTTCCCTGGTATCTACATCTTCAACTACGTCGCTCATGGCGCTAATTATACTTATTTTGTTATATAGTGTCACCCTACCTAAGGATCCAAGGAGAGGTCATGGCACTGCACAACCATATTCTTATCAACGGGCGTGTTCACAACCCACCACAGGACATTGATGATGCTATTAAGTGGCTTCGTGAGCTTGTTGAAGCTATTGATATGAAGATCGTCCAAGGTCCCTTTGCCTCATACGTTGACAAGGAGGGTAATCGCGGTCTCACCGCTGCGGTGATGATTGAGACCTCTCACATCGCGTTTCACGTGTGGGACGAGGAAACGCCCGCGCTTTTGCAGTTTGATCTTTACACCTGCTCAACGCTTCCTGTACCGACCGTCTTAAGAATGATTGATGAGTACATGGAGTTCGAGTCTTATAAATACGTTGTGTATGAAAGAACCAACGAGTTTAACGTTGTTGAAACTGGCAAGTTTTAATGTCACTCGCGGAGTTTAGCCAACAGGAGCTTGACTCCCTAAAAGGTAAGCGTGTCATGATTGCCACTCCTTGTTATGGCGGTCAACTTTCAGTTTACTACTTTAAGTCCTATCTCGATCTTATCTCCGAGTTTAGTAGCCGCGGTGTCGATTATGTACTTTCAATGATCTCAAATGAAAGTCTTATCACGCGCGCTCGCAACACCATCGCATCAAACTTTCTTACCTACGAGGACGCAAAAGGTAAGCTAGACTATTTATTCTTTATTGACTCGGACATACAATTTCACCCACACGCGGCGTTACGCCTTTTACTTCACGACAAGGACGTTATTACCGCCTCGTATCCGATGAAGGTAATTGACTTTTCCAACGTTGAAAATCAGGCGCTATCTGCCCAGGATCTTGCGACCAACACAACAAGCTATGCGATTAACCTTAAGTTTGATTCCGAGGAACAACGTGAAAAAGGTCAACTCCGTCTTAAGGACGGTCTATTAGAACTCGTTGACGGAGCCACAGGTTTTATGCTTATTAAGCGTAATGTTCTTGAGACGATGCGCGATGTATTTCCAGAGCTTGCCTATTCAAATGACTCGATTGACGTAAAACTTGACGGAAGCAGCGAAATTAAAAAGGTTAATCACTACGCCTTCTTTGACACGATGATTGATCCCAATGACAAGCGCTATCTCTCAGAGGACTACGCGTTTTGTCGTCGCTGGCAGTCTCTAGGAAATAAGGTCTGGCTTGATCCGTTTATTAAACTTAACCACGTTGGAAATCATATCTTCCAGGGGCGACCTTTAATTAAGGAAGAAAAGGCTTAAACTCCTTAAGTACAAAAGGCTTTGGCCTTGCACCCATAAAGCGTGATACCTCACTACCTTTTACAAATAGCAAGATCGTTGGTATTGAGTTTATGTGGTGACGGTGAACAAGGCTGATCTCCTCGTCCGCGTTGATCTTTACGACCTTTATCTTACCCGCGCTCTCACTTTCAATCTCCTCAAGCACAGGCAACATTACCTTACAAGGGTTACACCAGTCTGCCCAAAAGTCAACTATCACAGGTCCTTCAGACTCAAGTACCTCTGATACAAAATTACTCGCGGTGACAGTAATCATATTTATCTTACGTAAACCAAAACCTGCCCAGAACCGCCAGCACTTCCATTTCGACTTCCACCGCTAGACCCATTAGGCATTACTTTTCCTCCACCACCTGCTCCACCACCACCTCCGCCAGTATTGCCAGAGCCAGCATTTCCACTATTACCAGCATTTGCATTGCTAAATTTTTGCGCTGACCCACCAGAACCACCGTTTCCTCCTCCGTTACCTCCACTAGAACCACCGCCGCCAGACCCAGTATTAAATCCTGCATTTTGAGTATTATTAATCATACCGCCGCCACCGCCACCGCCGCCACCACCGCCTGCTTGAACACCAGAAATATTATTAGTTATAAAATTAACCGTGTCACCACTAGCGCCAACTGATACTCCAGGGTCGCCATCACCGTCTGAGGTAGCACCTGAACCCGCTGTTCCGCCAATTGCCCCAGAACTACTTGATGCTTTTGTATTTATATTATTTGATGTAACAGTTCCACCACTACCACCAGAACCGCCAGCACTTCCATTAGAACTACCACCACTACTTCCTGATGCTAATGTAACTAAATTACCAAAAACAGTATTACCTGACCCAGCACCAATTGTTACTGTATAGGTTTGTGCAGGTGATACAGCATAGTCTTCAAATATGTAAGCAGCACCTCCGCCGCCACCACCGCCACCGCCCCATGGAACATTATTTACTGCATTAGAATTTCCACCAGAACCTCCAGCGCCTATCATTGCAACCGCCATTTGAGTTTTTCCAGCAGGTACGGTGTAAGTACCTGAAGCGTTAAATGTTTGTGATAAAGCATATTCAGGCTCAACATATCCAGATGATACAGTTCCAAGTATGCGCGCCACTACTTTTCTCCTTTTACTATCTTCATCACAAGCATGTATGTTCCCAGAGCATTGATTCCTCCAGGCGCCTTTAGCAAGGGCTCTATCGTATCCTCAATTTCCCTTGCAAGTTTCTCTCTTATCTCTTCCTCCACGTCCTAATTTTATCCTACAATACCTGCGGTGATAGTTTTACTTTTTATCCGTTACCCTTTACTATTATGCCACAATGACGTACTACGAAAGGAATAACATGTCCCGCTTTATTAAGTCCCTAGGTGCCTCTCTCATACTGGCGCTCGCATTTTCAAGCTCCGCCAGTGCATGGTGGTCAATTTCACTACACGCACGAGAGCGTCTTATACATGACGGAGAACTGCACGTAAACGCAAACTCGTATTTCACGATCTCGGTAGACGAGCTTACCAAGCAAATCGAGGTTGGAGATAAGGTCGCGGTGATCAACTCCGGCGGAGTCATCGACAAGATCATCACCGTCACGGAGTCAACTGACCTGTCTAATATCTACGCGGCCGGGATTCCCGAGTCTGGCGGAGTTAAGTATACAGACGCAGACGGAGTTATTCGTCTTGACGCAATTAACCAAGGCGACATTATTTCGGTCTCAACACCTAACGGTGACGTAACTCTTAATGATAAGGTTGATCTAACTCAAGTTTCAGGTAGTAACCCTAACCCAGAGCCTTCAGGGACTCCGACTCCTGACTCAAGTACGTCGACCATAACTGCGGTGACGATTTCACAAGATAGCTCAACGTCTATAACTGTAACTCCTCCTGTTGCCGAGGAAGGAACAAGCGTATCCGTTCAGGTTATTACCGATGGACGCTCGCATACATCTGTTGGAACTGATAATACAGGTACCTCCGTTACCATCACGGATATTCCTTCCAACTCAAACGTGACAGTTCAAACCACGGTTGTTGATAACTCAACAGGTACTACTACAGTTATCCAAAATCCAGTTGTTACAACACCTGTAATTGTAGTTGCTGCACCTGAGCCTGCGCGTAACGAGACGGTTGATAAGGCAACCATTACGCAACCTGAGGTTACGTCTCAAGGACAAGGATCAAACGGACATCGATCTGCTAATATACAGGTTCCGGAGATTCCAAACTTTGATCCAGCAAAGACAAACGTTCAGCTCGTTATTCGTGACAAGACAGGCGCTACCACCGCGATGGGTCTTGGCGGAGAGGGTGGCGTTGTTACCGTTGACTGGCTCTCACCAACTGAGTCATATGAAATTACGGTTGTTATCCGCGATCTCGGGACAGGACGCGAAACGTCTATAGCAGGTAATCGCCTGCCATAGATAGACAAAAAGAAAGACCGCGCTACCTTTCGCGCGGTCTTTTCTTTTGTTTAAGTTTATTGAACGTAGACTAAAACTTGCCCACTTGCACCAGACCCACCGGCAAATGAACCACCACCACCGCCACCTGGCCCGTTTCCAGTAGAACCAGGTCCGTTGTACTGAACTTCCCCTACATTGGGATTATTATTATTTCCTCCACGAGAAGCGCCACCGCCACCATAAGGACTACCACCTGCTCCTCCTGATTTTGGCTGAAACTGACTTTCAGCGTTATTCTGGCCTCTTCCACCAACTCCGCCACCGCCACCGCCGTGAGAAACTGCATTTGGCAGTCCAGCACCAAAACCAGAAGCATTTGTCAAAACTATGTTTCCGCCAGCTCCTCCAGCTCCTCCAGCAAGTGATGTGGTCCAAGCACCTTCTTCATTTGCAGCAAAATCTCGACCAGCATTTCCACCAGCGGCACCGCCGCCATTTCCGACTACAATACCAGAAGCATTTCCATTTCCAGAACTATTAATCAAATTTCCAAAACTACTTGTTCCTCCAGATCCACCAACAGTAACAGTATAAGTCGTTCCTAGTGATGGACTATTTACAATAACTCCTGAAGCAAAACCACCAGCGCCTCCTACACCATTATTTGGTGCATTGCTGCCTCCGCTAACTGTATAAACAGCGTATTTCTGTGCTGTATTTGGAATAGTGTAATTTCCTGAAGCATTAAATGTTTGAGATAAAACAAACTCAGGGACAGCTGGAGTTACAGCGGCAGACGCAGAAGATGCTGCTCCTTGAACTCCGCTGGCACTTGCACTTACAGTAAACGTGTAAGAAGTTCCATTTGAAAGACCAGTAACAACTAAAGGACTTGAAGAACCACTTGCGGTAAGTCCGCCAGGAGAGCTTGTAACGGTGTAGTTGACTGTGCCCTTACCTGTGTAGGCTGGTGGAGTAAAGCTTACTGTCGCCTGGGCGTTACCTTTAACTGCAGTAATTCCAGTAGGCTGGCCAGGTGCGCGGCCTGATTGTGATGCGCTACTGCCTAGTATAGGCATTTGCTTCCTTTCGCGCGGTCTTTTCTTTTCTTTTCTTTTCTTTT
>Ga0192647_100007_pt1 | contig 134521 bp, 125 predicted proteins | sample LauGreFa1BDMLBSN_2_FD_133046 | JGI IMG/M metagenome (GOLD analysis project Ga0192647, IMG submission 133046) | Freshwater lake microbial communities from Lake Michigan, USA - Fa13.BD.MLB.SN - reassembly | ecosystem: Environmental > Aquatic > Freshwater > Lake | place: Lake Michigan, USA... | reverse complement strand
CAATCGCTGGGCGCGATCCCGGTAGCGCTTTACCAGGACGCAGTGGCGGCCGAATGCGAATTCCCCATCAACAATGCGCAAGTGCGCTTTGCCTTTGCCGAAAACCAGGAGCAGGTCGACAAACTCTTGGAAGTGCGCGAAAGCGCGCCGCAACTGGCCCATATTTATTTCGACGAATCCCGTGGCCTGCGCAATTACGACCAGCCTGGCCTGCTGTCTATGGACGCTTTGCAGGAAGCGGGCAAAGCTTATGCGGCAGCGCATCCTGCGTTTTTTACCGACGCCATCGCCCAGGTCAAGCCGGACGACACGGCAGCCATGTTTTTCACCTCCGGCACCACCGGCAACCCCAAAGGCGTGGTGCACAGCCACGACACCTTGCTCAACCGCGCCCGCGCCGGTGCCACTTTTGACCGCTTAACGGAACACGAGGAAGTACTGGCCTATATGCCGGTGGCCTGGATTGGTCAAAACATCTTTAGCTACGCGCAGTGGCTGTCTTGTGGCTATGTGGTGAACTGCCCGGAGTCGGCCGCTACTTCCACCATCGACTTGAAAGAGATCGGCCCGACCTATTACTTTGCACCGCCACGGGTTTTTGAAGGCTTGCTCACCAGCGTGATGATCCGCATGGAGGACGCCTCTGCGATCAAGCGCAGTTTGTTCCATGCCTGCATGCGCCTGGCCAAGCGCGTGGGGCCGGTGCTCAGCAGCGGCGGGCAGGTGTCCTTGGTGGACCGCGCTTTGTACGCCTTGGGCAATCTGTTGGTGTACGGCCCGCTGCGCAACAACCTAGGCTTTAGCCGGGTGCGTGTGGCCTATACCGCTGGCGAGGCCATCGGGCCCGATTTGTTTAGCTTTTATCGCTCGATTGGTGTGAACCTCAAGCAGCTGTATGGTTCCACCGAAACTGCCGTGTTCGTCTGTTTGCAGCCCGATAACCAGGCGCATGCCGATACCGTGGGCGTGCCTTGCGAAGGCGTGGAAATCAAGGTCGATGACAGCGGTGAAATTTTGGTGAAGTCGCCGGGCCTGCTGCGCGGCTATTACAAAAACCCCGAGGCTACTGCCGAAGTTTTAAGCGCCGACGGTTGGTACCACACCAATGACGCCGGCTTTATCGACGCGCAGGGGCACCTGAAAATTATCGACCGCGTCAAAGACGTGGGTCGTGTGTGCGGCGGCGCATTTGACGGGGCCATGTTTGCGCCCAAGTACGTAGAGAACAAGCTCAAGTTCTTCCAGCACATTAAAGAGGTGGTCGCCTACGGCGACGGTCGCGAAAAAGTCTGCGTGCTGATCAATATCGATTTTGACGCCGTCGGTAACTGGGCCGAGCGGCGCAATTTGCCTTATGCCGGCTATACCGACCTGGCGCAAAAGCCGCAGGTGTATCAGCTTATCAAAGAGTGCGTGGAGCAAGTCAACGCCGACCTCAGCCGCGACGCTTTGCTGGCCGGGAGCCAGGTCAGCCGCTTTCTGGTTTTGCACAAAGAATTGGATGCCGATGACGGCGAACTGACGCGTACCAACAAAGTGCGCCGTGGCTTTATCGCCGAGAAATACCAGGTGCTGGTCGATGCGCTATACCAAGGGCTTGGCGAACAGTTTATTGAAACCCAGGTGAAATTTGAAGACGGGCGCACCGGCAGCGTCAGCGCCACCCTGAAGATCGAGGACGCCAAAATCTTCGCCCCCGTGAAGGCCGCAGCATGAGCAAAAAAATCGGCGACGTTATTCTGAACGTCAGCAATATTTCTCTAGCCTTTGGTGGCGTGAAGGCGCTGACCGATATCTCCTTTGACGTGCGCGAGCACGAAATCCGCGCCATCATCGGCCCTAATGGTGCGGGTAAGAGCTCGATGCTCAACTGCATCAATGGCGTCTATACGCCGCAACATGGGTCCATCACCTTCCGGGGCAAAACCTTTAACCATATGGACAGCCACGATGTGGCCACCATGGGTATTGCCCGCACTTTTCAAAACCTGGCTTTGTTCAAAGGCATGAGTGTGCTGGACAACCTGATGTCCGGGCGTAATCTCAAAATAAAAAGCAATATCTTTTTGCAGGCGCTGCGCATCGGCCCGGCCGAACGCGAAGAGATCATGCACCGCGAGGCGGTGGAGCGCATTATTGATTTTTTAGAAATCCAGGCATTCCGCAAAACGCCGGTTGGGCAATTGCCCTATGGTTTGCAAAAGCGGGTGGACCTGGGCCGTGCCTTGGCGATGGAGCCGCAGGTCTTGCTGCTCGATGAACCGATGGCCGGTATGAACGTCGAAGAAAAGCAGGACATGTGCCGTTTTGTGTTGGATGTGAACGACGAGTTTGGTACCACCGTGGTGCTCATTGAGCACGACATGAGCGTGGTCATGGACATTAGCGACCGCGTGGTGGTCTTGGACTACGGCAAAAAAATCGGCGATGGCACGCCCGACGAAGTGCGCAACAACCCGGATGTGATCAGCGCCTATTTGGGCACTAGCCACTAAGGGCGGGGCAAGACGATGCAAAACAAAATGCAAAAAAGTGGCGTGTGGGCAATTGGAGAAGGTGTGTAAGCATGGGATTTTTTCTTGAAACTTTGCTTGGCGGCCTGATGGCTGGCATGCTGTATTCCCTGGTGGCGCTGGGTTTTGTGCTGATTTACAAGGCCTCTGGCGTGTTCAATTTCGCCCAGGGCGCGATGGTTTTGTTCGCGGCCCTGGCAATGGCGCGTTTTGCTGAATGGGTACCGCTGTGGACGGGCATCACCGACAACCGCTTGGTCACCACGTCGATCGCCTTTATCTTGGCCGGGGTGGTGATGTTTTTGGTGGCCTGGACGGTGGAGCGCTTTGTGCTGCGCCATTTGGTGAACCAGGAAGGCACAACGCTTTTGATGGCGACCCTGGGTATTGCCTATTTGCTCGACGGCGTGGGCCAGACGATTTTTGGCAGCGATATTTACAAAATCGACATTGGCATGCCCAAAGAGCCGATCATGGCTTTTGAATCCACCTTCCCCGGTGGCATTTTGATAAACAAAGAAGACCTGATTGCTGCCGCGATTGCAGCGGGCCTGGTGATTTTGCTGACCCTGTTTTTCCAAAAAACATCGACTGGCCGTGCCCTGCGCGCCGTGGCCGATGACCACCAGGCGGCACAGTCTATAGGTATTCCGCTAGACCGCATCTGGGTGGTGGTGTGGTGTGTGGCCGGTGTCGTAGCCTTGGTGGCCGGCATGATCTGGGGTAGCAAGCTGGGCGTGCAATTTACCTTGTCTACGGTCGCCATGCGCGCGCTGCCGGTGGTGATTTTGGGCGGGCTGACCTCGGTGCCCGGTGCGATTTTGGGTGGCTTGATTATTGGTGTCGGCGAAAAACTCTCCGAAGTTTTTCTCGGGCCTTATGTGGGCGGCGGCATCGAAATCTGGTTTGCCTATGTGTTGGCGCTGATCGTCTTGCTGTTCCGTCCGCAAGGCCTGTTCGGCGAAAAAATTATTGACCGCGTCTGAAGGAACACACCATGTTTTACAGAGAAAACGGCCAATTCAAAACCAGCTACCGGGCGGACCAGCAGATATTTGGCATCACCCAAGACCGCGTCGGTGTATTGCTGCTTATCGCCTTTGCATTTATCGGCGTGCCATTCCTGGCCGACGAATACATGTTCCGCGCTATTTTGGTGCCCTTCCTCATCCTGTCGCTGGCGGCTTTAGGGGTCAATATTTTGGTCGGTTACTGCGGCCAGATCTCTTTAGGCTCTGGCGCCTTCATGGCGGTGGGTGCTTATGCGGCCTACAACTTTTTTATTCGGGTCGATGGCATGCCAGTGGTGCTGGCGATCCTCTTAGGAGGCGTGTTTTCCACTTTGGTTGGTATATTTTTTGGTGTGCCCAGCTTGCGGGTCAAAGGCTTGTACTTGGCAGTGGCCACCTTAGCGGCGCAGTTTTTCTGCGACTGGGCGTTTTTGCGTATCACGTGGTTTACCAATGACTCGGCCTCGGGTACGGCCTCGGTTTCAGATTTGCAGGTGCTGGGTTTTGCCATTACCACGCCGCTGGCCAAGTATTTGTTCTGCCTAAGCTTTTTGGTGGTTTTTGGTTTGCTCGCGAAAAACCTGGTGCGCGGCGCGATTGGCCGTGAGTGGATGGCCATCCGCGATATGGACGTGGCTGCCGCCGTCATTGGTATCCGCCCCATGTACGCCAAGCTCAGTGCCTTTGCCGTCAGTTCTTTTATTGTGGGCGTGGCTGGCGCTTTGTGGGCATTTGTGTACCTGGGTTCTTGGGAGCCTGCGGCCTTTTCGGTGGACCGCTCGTTTCAGTTGCTATTTATGGTGATCCTGGGTGGCATGGGCTCGGTGATGGGCAGTTTTTTTGGCGCCGCGTTTATTGTGGTTTTGCCGATTGCGATCAACCAGTTTCTCCCCGTCTTGGGCCATTTGTTTGGATTTAATGTGGACACGGCGACATTGACCCACGCCGAATTTATAGTGTTTGGTGCGTTGATCGTTTGGTTCCTGATTGTGGAGCCGCACGGTTTGGCGCGCTTGTGGAGCGTGGGTAAGCAAAAGATGCGTATTTGGCCTTTCCCGCATTGAGCTTGGTTTGTTTGGGTTGGTTTTTTGTTGGTGGTTTGTTTCAATATTCAAGGAGACATGTATGACGATTCGTAAGCTCACATTGGCTATCGCCTTGGTGGCTAGCGCTGTTTCGGCCTTGGTGCCCACGGCGTCTTTTGCACAGGCGAAAGAGCAATTTTTCCCGGTACTGCCTTACCGTTCTGGCGCCTACGCCCCTAATGGCGTGCCATGGGCCAACGGTTTTGTGGATTACCTCAAGCTGATCAATGCCCGTGACGGCGGCATTAACGGCGTGAAACTCACTTTTGAAGAATGCGATACCGCCTATGCCACCGACCGTGGCGTGGAATGCTATGAGCGCCTCAAAGGCAAAGCCTCGGGAGCGATTTTTCAGCCGCTCTCCACCGGCATCACCTTTGCTTTGACGGAAAAGGCACCTAACGACAAGAACGCCTTGATTACCGGCGGTTACGGCCGCTCCGAGTCCAGCGATGGCGGCGTCTTCAAATGGAATTTTCCGCTCATGGGCACCTACTGGTCCGGCGCTGATATTTTGATGCAGCACATCACGGCCAAAGAAGGCGGCAATCTGAAGGGCAAGAAAATTGCCTTGGTATATCACGACAGTCCCTATGGCAAAGAGCCGATCATTTTGTTGCAAGAGCGCGCCAAGATGCAAGGCTTTGATTTGAGCTTGCTGCCAGTCACAGCACCCGGTATTGAGCAAAAGGCCACCTGGCTGCAAATTCGCCAAAACCGCCCGGACTATGTGTTGCTCTGGGGCTGGGGTGTGATGAATTCTGCGGCCTTGAAAGAGGCTATCGCGACTGGGTACCCACGTGAAAAAATGTATGGCGTGTGGTGGTCTGCTGGCGAGCCGGATGTCAAGGACATTGGTGAGGCAGCGAAGGGCTACAGCGGCCTGGTCGCAACTGGCGAGGGTGGTGCCGTCATCGATGACATCAAGAAGTTTGTTCACGGCAAAGGCCAGGGTACCGGTCCGATGGAAGAAGTGTCCACCGTGCTGTACAACCGGGGCATGGTCAGCGCAGCGCTTGGTGTGGAGGCCGTGCGCCGTGCGCAAGAGCGTTTCGGTAAGGGCAAGGTTATGGACGGCGAGCAAATCCGTTGGGGCCTGGAAAACTTGGCCGTAGATGCCAAGCGTTTAAAAGCGCTCAAGTTGGACTCGGTGATGAAGCCCATCAGCACGACTTGCGTGGACCACGAAGGCTCGCGTTCCGCGCGCGTGCATACCTGGGACGGCAAAAAATGGCAGTACGCGTCCGATTGGATTGAGGCAGACACCTCCATCATCAAGCCGCTAGTGCGTCAATATGCAGACAAATACGCAGCCGAGAAAAAGCTGACCCGTCGCGATGCCAAGGACTGCCAGACTTGATCGTTCACCGCTTTCACAAGCACCTAGGCCACTCGTCCAGAGTGGCCTGGGGAAAGAGCGCCCTGGCGCGCTCTTTCCCCAGGTTTAACGGGAATTTCCACTATGGCTGAAGCCCCCTCTATCGTCCTCAATGTCAATGGCATTGAAGTCATTTACAACCATGTGATTTTGGTGCTCAAGGGCGTTTCCTTGCAGGTGCCCCAAGGCGCTATCGTCACCATTTTGGGCGGCAATGGTGCCGGCAAGACCACCACTTTGCGCGCGGTTTCTAATTTGTTGAAAGGCGAGCGCGGTGAGGTCACCAAGGGCAGTATCGAATTGCGTGGCGAGCGCATCGAGAACCTCACGCCGGCTGATCTGGTGCAACGTGGTGTGGTGCAGGTGATGGAAGGGCGGCATTGCTTTGCCCACCTCACCATCGAAGAAAACTTGCTCACCGGCAGCTACACGCGCAAGAACAAGGCTGAGATCGCTGGCAATTTGGAAAAAGTTTATGCCTATTTCCCACGCCTGAAAACGCGGCGTACCAGTCAGGCGGCCTATACCTCGGGCGGTGAACAACAAATGTGCGCCATCGGTCGCGCTTTGATGGCCAGCCCCACCATGGTTTTACTCGACGAGCCGTCCATGGGCCTGGCGCCGCAAATCGTGGAAGAGGTGTTTGAGATCGTCAAAGACCTGAACCAGAAAGAAAAAGTTACTTTTTTATTGGCCGAGCAAAACACCAATATGGCGTTGCGCTATGCGGACTATGGCTACATCATGGAATCGGGCCGCGTGGTGATGGACGGGCAAGCCAGCGATTTGGCCAATAACGAAGACGTGAAAGAGTTTTACCTCGGCATGGGCGGTGGCGAGCGCAAGAGCTTTAAAGACGTCAAGAGCTACAAGCGCCGCAAGCGCTGGCTGGCTTAATTTTTCAGGAGTGTCTATGGCCCAGCATTACGACGCACTGGAAACCCGCACCCAAGAGGCGCGTGAGGCAGCATGGATGCAAGCGCTGCCTGCACAGGTAGCGCATGCGCAAGTCCACGCCCCCGCTTTTATGAGCAGCCTGGCGGGTGTGAAAGCAGATGAGGTCAACTCCTTCGCAGCCCTATCGCGCTTGCCGGTGGTTCGCAAGCAGGAACTTCTGGATACACAGAAAGCTTCGCGTGCCGCGGGCGGCGATGTTTTTGGCGGCTTTAGTACCTTGGGCTTTGGTTCGCATATGCCGCGTTTGTTTGCCAGCCCTGGTTTGATTTACGAGCCCGAGGGCACACAGCGTGACTACTGGCGCATGGCGCGTGCGATGTTTGCTGCCGGATTTCGCGGCGGTGAGCTTATCCATAACTGTTTCAGCTACCACTTTACGCCGGCCGGATCCATGATGGAGACCGGTGCCCACGCTTTGGGTTGCACGGTATTTGCCGGTGGCACTGGCCAGACGGAGCAACAAGTTGCGGCGATGGCCGAATTGAAGCCGGCGGGTTATGTCGGCACGCCTAGCTTCTTAAAGATTATTGTGGAAAAAGCGGCCGAAATGGGCGTCGCACTGCCCAGCGTGCGCAAAGCTTTACTTTCTGGTGAGGCTTTTCCGCCTTCGCTGCGCGATTGGCTTGCCGAGCACGGCGTGCAGGGCTACCAGTGTTATGCCACCGCGGATGTGGGATTGATCGCCTACGAGACCTTAGCCCGAGAGGGCTTGGTGCTCGAGGAGGGCGTCATCGTTGAAATTGTGCGCCCTGGAACCGCAGACCCGGTGGCGGCGGGCGAAGTTGGCGAAGTGGTAGTCACTAGTCTAAATCCTGCTTATCCCTTGATTCGCTTCGGTACCGGCGATTTGTCAGCCGTCCTGCCCGGCACCTGCCCGAGCGGACGTACCAATACCCGTATTCGCGGCTGGATGGGCCGCGCCGACCAAACCACCAAAATCCGTGGGATGTTTGTCCACCCTAAACAAGTGGCTGACATCGTGCGCCGCTTCCCCGAAGTGCTACGCGCCCGCTTGGTGGTGAGCGGTGCCATGGCCCAGGACGAAATGACCCTGAAAGTGGAAAGCGCTAGCGCCAGCGAGGGGCTATCAGCTCGGATTAGCGAAGCCATTCGCGATGTCACCAAGTTGCGTGGCACGGTGGAATTGGCGGCGCCGGGTTCTCTGCCCAATGATGGCAAAGTAATCGAAGACGCCCGCAGCTATCAATAAACGTTTGGCGCTTTGACTCGTATTCGTAGGGACTTTCCTCAGTTCGGATATGCGCTAAATCAAGCCTTTTTAATGCATGCCCATGCGAATAGGCGCTAGACTCAGGTTTTTACCAGTTGGAGACCATTATGAAAAAACTATTGGCAGCAGCCTTGGCTGTGCTGAGTTTTGCCGCTGTTGCGCAAACCTATCCTTCTAAACCGGTCACTATCGTGGTGCCCTTTGTGGCCGGTGGCCCCACAGACCGGGTCGCACGCGATTTGGCCGAAGCCATGCGCAAGCCGCTGGGCGATGCCACCATCGTGATCGAAAACGTGTTGGGCGCGGGTAGCTCGATTGGCTCGAATAAAGTCGCCAAGGCCAACCCCGATGGCTATACGATTTTGCTCAACCATATTGCCATGGCCAGCATGCCCAATTTGCTGCGCAATATGCCTTTCAAAATCGATTCAGATTTTGAGTACCTCGGCATGATTAACGACGTGCCTATGACCGTGATTGCCCGGCCAACGATGCCCGCTAAAAACTTTAAAGAATTGCGCGATTGGTTAAATGCCAATAAGGGCAAGATCAATTTGGGCAACGCTGGCATTGGTTCAGCCTCGCATTTATGCGGTCTGATGCTCCAAAACGCGGTGCAGGTGGACATGACGACTATTCCCTACAAAGGCACGGCGCCTGCCTTGACAGATTTAATTGGTGGACAAATCGACCTGATGTGTGACCAAACCACCAATACTTCTGTGCAAATTGAAGCGAAGAAAGTAAATGCCTATGGCGTTACGACTTCCAAGCGCCTGACGACACCGGCACTGAAGGATATACCCACGCTACAGGAAGAGGGCTTAAAAGGATTTGAGGTCACTATTTGGCATGGTCTGTACGCACCTAAAGGAACCCCTTCCGATGTCGTGACGAAATTGAATACGGCCCTCAAAGCGGCTTTGAAAGACCCAGACTTCATTAAAAAGCAAGAGGCTTTAGGAGCTGTGGTGGTCACTGATAAACGCATGGAGCCTGCCGAGCACAAGAAATTTGTGGCTTCGGAAATCGCCAAATGGGGCCCTGTGATTGCGGCTGCCAAGGAATATATCGACTAAGGTCGGTACGGCCCGCGTAAAGCGGGTCTGGTTGCGGCTTCATTGCCTAGTGCCACCCGAAATCGTCTGCGGCTATACGCCCCAGACGATTTCTTTGTTTTCGGCGTGGCAACGCTCCAGCATCCGGATAAATGGCAGGCTGCGCTGGCGCAGACCAATGCCTTGTATTGCGCCTGCGTTAGCCCGTCCCGCCTCCGGCGCAGCATGTGCTTTTTCTTGGTTTCGGGCCTCTTCGTGGATCACCGCCTCTTGCAGGGTGGCAATTGCAGCGGGCATGTCCTTTGGTAAGACGATACCTTGTTTGAGTGCCTGTGGGTCTGTTTTCCCTATGATGCGCAATATAGTGCGTCCGTTCTCCTCCAGCATGATGAGATCGCCAGTTGCCTTGGATTTGAATTTATAAATCATAGTGCTTCAAGAATTTAACTTGAGCATACTAAACGCAAAGCCGATTGTCTGAGATCTTGAACATGGACGTCAGGAAATTTTGGCCCCTCGAACGCAAAGCTCTGCCCAAAATCTCGGCGTACTTTCGGTGTTTGCTTTGGGGTCTTTACCTGCCTTTACCATTTTTTTAAATATTTTCAGCTAATTCATATCTTGAAATGTGATAACAGATTAATCATTTTATTTGGATGTAAATAGTATTTTATTGACATTTAACATTTTATAGTCAACGGTTTTACTGAGTTTTTAGTAATTTAGGTCTATAATATTGGTCTAGTATATTTTTGGAGGTTGTAATGACTAATTTAATTGACATTCAAGGTCAAATCGAAAAGCTGCAAAAACAGGCGTCTGAGATTAAGTCGAAAGAATTCGCCGCCACCGTCCGTGATATCCAAGCCAAGATGCAAGCTTTTGGTATCACTATGAAGGATTTGCAGACTCGCAAGAATGCCAAGGGCTCCGCTAAAGCCGGCCGCCCAGCCAAAGTAAAGCCGGTCAAGGCAGCTAAAGCCGGCCGTAAAGCCGGTCAGCCCGTTGCGGCCAAATACCGCGGTCCCAACGGCGAGACATGGTCCGGACGTGGACTCACCCCTAAATGGCTCGCCTCTTTGATTGCTCAGGGGCAATCCAAAGAGTCTTTTGCGGTTTCCAGTCCCGCAGCCCACTAGGGGTATTCGCAGGCTTCCTGAACGTCTGGGCTAGACGTTTTGGAAGCCGATTTTCATTTGCGCTCAGCGGCAACTGAAATGTAGCGGCATGTGATTATTTCTGGGTGGACGCTGAGAAAATGCGCTTAGCAATCAACATGCATATCACAGCCTAGTATGGATCTAGGCCCAAACCCCTTTCCCTCATGTGGTGCGACCTTACCCAGTGCGTTGATCGTTTTGCTACGGCGCAAGGGGTCTCCCGGCTTTCGCGGTCCATAATTGTGGCCATTACCCGAAGCGATTACGCCATGACCCTACCTTCCTTCCTCGACAAGGCGGATACCTTATCTCGCGCTTTGCCCTTTATCCGCAAGTACCACGGCCAGACCATGGTGATTAAGTACGGCGGAAATGCAATGACCGATCCCGCTTTGCAGGCGGCATTTGCGCAGGACGTGGTCTTGCTTAAACTCGTGGGCATGAATCCCGTGGTGGTGCACGGTGGCGGCCCTCAAATTGAAAATGCATTGCAGCGTTTGGGAAAGACCGGCTCCTTCATCCAGGGCATGCGGGTCACGGACGCGCAAACCATGGGCGTCGTGGAGTGGGTGCTTGCCGGTCAGGTGCAACAGGAAATTGTCGGACTCATTAACCAGGCCGGTGGCAAAGCCGTAGGTCTGACGGGCCGCGACGGTGGATTGATCCGCGCCAAGAAACTCAAGATGTTGGACCAGTCAGACCCGACGATGGAGCACGATATCGGCCAAGTGGGTGATATCGTGAGCGTGGACCCCATCTTGTTGCAGGCTTTGCAGGACCATGCTTTCATCCCGGTGATCAGCCCCATAGGCTTTGGTGAGCATAACGAAAGTTACAACATCAATGCCGATGTGGTGGCGGCCAAATTGGCGACTGTGTTGCAAGCCGAAAAACTCCTAATGCTCACCAATATCAGTGGCGTGCTGAATAAGTCCGGGGACTTACTAACCGAATTGAGCCCGCGCCAAATTGATGCCATGGTGGCAGACGGCAGTATTTCCGGCGGCATGCTGCCTAAAATCAGCGGGGCGCTCGACGCTGCCAAAAGCGGCGTGAAGGCAGTGCACATCATTGATGGTCGCATACCCCACGTCTTGTTGCTGGAAATCCTTAGCGACCAGCCTTGTGGCACCATGATTCGCCCGTCCTGAATGGAAAAATACCTATAAATCTCGGGGGATAAGCCGCCCCGTGGGATATCTGGTGCAAAATAGCACGGTCGTTCTATTTTGTATCTAGCTCCGATCCATGTCATCTGCCGCCACGCTCAGCCCTCCGCCGGAGGCCTCGGAACCTAAGAGTTCAGGGCGAGCCTTGTTCAAGGGGCAGCAAACCAAGCAGGCTATCGTTCAGGCGGCGGTGTCGCTGAGTACCCGGTTGGGCCTAGAGGGCCTCAGTATCGGCTTGCTGGCCGAAGTGATGCACATGAGCAAATCGGGCGTATTTGCGCACTTCGGCTCCCGCGAGGAGCTGCAAATTTCCGTGATCGACGAGTATTTCAACTGTTTCAAGCAGGAAATATTTTTCCCGGCCTTGCAACAGCCGCGCGGCTTGCCGCGATTACGTGCATTATTTGAAAATTGGATGAAGCGAGTGGCAGTGGAAATTCAGTCCGGCTGCATATTTATTAGTGGCGCAGTGGAGTTTGACGACCGACCGGGTCCGGTGCGCGATGCATTGGCCCATGCAGTACGCCAATGGCAGGACGCGCTATTCCGTGCGGTGGTGCAAGCCAAGGAGTGCGACCACTTGGCGGAGCAAGCGGACGCTGCACAAATTGCCTTTGAAATTCACGGTTTGATATTGGCCCTGCACTATGAGGCCCGGTTTTTACAGAAACCCGGTTCACTGGCGCAAGCCAACCAAGGTTTTGAAAACATTTTGCAAAGAAATGGGCAGGCCCTGGGAGTTACGCTGAGTTCCGCCTGAGCAAAAACCTATCCTTTGCCCCCTCGATTTATTAATACCTAGGAGTTTGCTTTATGCCCAGCTACACCCCGCCCCTGCGCGATATGCAGTTTGTGATGCACGAGTTATTACACGTGGTGGACGACCTCAAGGCCATGCCGGCGCACGCCGATATGGACGCGGAAACTATGAATGCCGTGCTGGAGGAGGGCGGGAAATTTGCCTCTGAAATTCTATTTCCCCTCAATATGTCTGGTGATGCTGAGGGCTGCCACCTGGACCAGGCGACACACCAGGTGACAACACCCAAGGGCTTTAAAGAGGCCTATGCACAGTATGTGGCGGGCGGCTGGCCGGCGCTGTCCAGCGACCCGGCCTATGGTGGCCAGGGCCTGCCCCTAATCGTGAACAATTTTTTTTATGAAATGCTCAACAGTGCCAACCAGGCTTGGACTATGTACCCGGGCCTGACGCATGGCGCTTATGCCTCGCTGGCGACGCATGGGACGGATGCGCAAAAAGCGACTTATCTAGGCAAAATGGTCAGCGGCGAGTGGACCGGCACCATGTGCCTGACAGAGCCCCACTGCGGGACCGACCTGGGCTTGATGCGTACCCGCGCCGAGTTGCAGCCCGATGGCACTTACCGTATTACCGGCAACAAGATATTCATCAGCGCCGGTGAGCACGATATGAGCGAAAACATCGTGCACTTGGTGCTGGCGCGCTTGAGCGATGCGCCGCCCGGTATCAAGGGGGTGAGCCTGTTCATCGTGCCCAAGTTTTTGGTCAATGAAGACGGCAGCCTGGGCGCGCGCAATGGAATTTACTGCGGCGGCCTGGAGCACAAAATGGGTATCAAAGGTAGCGCCACCTGCCAAATGGTTTTGGATGGCGCCGTGGGTACCCTCGTGGGCGCGCCCAACAAAGGCATGAACGGCATGTTTGTGATGATGAATGCGGCCCGGCTTGGGGTGGGCAACCAGTCGCTGGCCTTGACGGAAGTGGCTTACCAAAATGCCTTGGCTTATGCGAAGGACCGCATCCAAATGCGCTCCTTGTCGGGTACCAAAGCCAAGGACAAAGCCGCCGACCCCATCATCGTGCACCCCGATGTACGCAAAATGTTACTCACCGCTAAAGCCTATGCCGAGGGCGGTCGCGCGATGCAAGGCTTTTGCACCATGCTCTTGCAGCAGGAACACAGCCACCCAGATGAACAGATGCGCAAAGACGCTGGCGAAATGCTGGCGCTACTGACGCCGATTGTGAAAGCCTTCATCACCGACAACGGATGGATTGCTACTTCGACTTGCCTCCAAGTGTTCGGCGGCCACGGCTACATCAAAGAATGGGGCATGGAGCAGTATGTGCGTGATGCGCGCATCAACATGATTTACGAAGGCACTAACACCATCCAGTCGCTGGACTTGTTGGGACGCAAAATTTTGGGTAACAACGGCGCCACGCTGCGTAAATTTGGCAAGCTCGTGATGCAATTGGCCCAAGAGGAAGCGGCGAATGAAAAAATGGTCGAGTTCATCAAGCCGGTCGCGGACTTGGGCCAACAGATGACCCAGTTCACCATGGACATCGCCATGAAGGGCATGCAAAACCCCGACGAGGTGGGCGCCGCGGCTGTGGACTATTTGCGTGTGGCCGGCCATTGGACGCTGGGCTATTTCTGGGCGCGCACGGCCCAGGTGGCATTGCGTCAAATCGCGGCGGGTAATGCGGACCCCTTCTACTTGGGCAAACTGCAAACCGCACGCTTTTACTTTGCCAAACTTTTTCCTGAAACCACCAGCCTGATGCAGACCGCCCGCCAGGGCAGTGCCGTGCTGATGGACACGGACGCAGCGCTGGTCTAATCGGTAGCAGACTTTTTCTTATTCACAACACAAACTCTCAGGAGCTCACAGAATGCACAAAATTCTTATCACTGGCGCAATCGTTTGCATGAGTGGATTGGCCGCAGCCCAACTAACGCCGATTGGCCTATGGAACACGATTGATGACGCCACCGGCAAGCCCAAGGCGGAAGTGCGGATCGTGGCCAATGCTGCGGGGGAACTCTCTGGTACCGTGATCCGCGGTTTGGAGGTGGCGCCGGATCCCGAACCCAATTGCAATAAGTGCACCGACGACCGCAAAGGCAAACCCAAGCTCGGCATGGAAATTATTCGTGGCGGTAAAAAAGTTGAAGGTAAAGATGTCTGGGAAGGCGGAAAAATCCTGGATCCCAATAACGGAACCGACTACCGCGTCAAACTAACACCCATCGAAGGTGGCAAAAAATTGGAAATGCGTGCCTACATCGGCACGCCTATGCTGGGACGTAGCCAAACCTGGGTGCGTGTGGAATAAATTGACAAAATTACATCCTTTTGACCAGGCCTTGGTGCTAGAGTCTCAGGGCGATGGCATCCTCTTGGGCCACGCCACACCGGCCTGGGCCAATATGGTGGGCCCCTTTGGCGGCATCACGGCCGCCACCGTGGTGCGGGCCATCATGGACCATGCGCAGTGCCTAGGCACGCCGCTGTCCCTCACCATCAATTACGTGGCGGGCATTGCCCTAGGCCCTTACCACCTGCACCTCAAGGTAGCTCGCACCAACCGGTCCACACAGCACTGGACTTTTGAAATTCAACAAAAACAGGCAGATGGCTCGCAGGCTTGTGTGTTGACTGGAACCGCGCTGACGGCAGCGCGGCGCACTACCTGGGGGGTCAGCGACATTCCGATGCCGACGGTGCTTCCTCCCCTGGAGGTGTCTGTGGTGCATATGCCTCGTGTGGTCGAATGGTTTTCCCGCTATGAAATGCGCAGCCTGCTCGGGCCGCTGCCGCAAAAATGGGATGGCCAGGAAAGTGCATTGCCGCCCGAGACGGCGAGCACCAGCTGTCTGTGGGTGCGCGACAGTGCGGGTCGTACATTGGACTATCCGGCCATCGCCGCCTATGCTGACATCTTTTTCCCGCGCGTATGGCTGCGCCGTGCCAAACATGTGCCAGCGGGCACGGTTTCTATGACGGTGTATTTCCATGCCGATGCGCAGCAGATTACGCAAGTGGGTGCCGGCTTTCTGTTGGCGCAGGCACGCGGGCAGGTGTTTCAGGATGGATTTTTCGACCAAAGCGGTTATTTGTGGAGTGAAAACGGCACCATGTTGGCCACCACGCACCAACTGGTGTATTTCAAAGAATAGGCATCCCGCAGGGATGGCATGTATGCATGATGTTTTGAAAGACATTTCCGAAGGTGTCATGACGTTGACGCTGAATCGGGTAGACAAGAAAAATGCGCTTACCCAGGCCATGTACGGGTTCATCGCTGATGCGTTGCTGGAAGCGGCTGCAGCGCCCGGCGTGCGTGTGCTGGTATTGCAGGGTGATCCGGTTATTTTTAGTGCCGGTAATGACATTGCTGATTTTCTGGCCCGCGCGCCATCGGCAGACGCTGCCGATTCCGAGGTCTCACGTTTTCTGCGCGGGATCGCTGCTTTCCCTAAACCCTTGGTCGCATCGGTATGCGGCCCGGCTGTGGGTGTGGGAACCACCATGCTGTTTCATTGCGACCTGGTCTATGCCGGGGACAACGCGGCTTTCTCTATGCCCTTTGTGAACCTCGGTTTGTGCGCTGAGGCGGCGTCAAGCCTGCTGGCGCCCCAATTGATGGGCTACCACCGCGCCGCCGAAGCCCTGCTTTTGGGCGAACCCCTGCTCGCTGAGACTGCACTGGAGATCGGCCTGGTTAACCGCGTGGTGCCACCGTCCGAAGCCAATGCATTGGCGCGCAGGCAGGCGCTCAAGCTCGCGGCCAAGCCCTTACCGGCTCTGATGGAAACCAAGCGCTTGATGAAAAAAGGTCAATTGGCCCAGGTCTTGGCACAAATGGCCGAGGAAGGCGCCACCTTCGGACGATTGCTCCAATCTCCGCATGCCAAAGAAGCTTTCTCGGCTTTTTTGGAAAAACGCAAACCTGATTTTTCCGCGTTATAGATGCTTGGAGTAAACCGTGCAGGGTCGGCCTGTGCTTAAAGGGCACTGGGGCATTTGCTAGACCTGTGACAATCGCTACATGCCTACTTCCGACTTGTCCCCCGACAGCGCCCATGGCGCGCAGCGCGACCAGCCAGTGGCTGAGCCTGCCATGTCCCACGGTTTGGAGTCGCTCGCCGCGGCATCCGAGACCGGGCCTGCGCCGCTCGTTGCGGCTGCCGCGCGCAAGCGTTCTGCAGCGCCTCTCGAGGACATTGTTTTCGAAGAAGAGTTTGTCAAGGGGCTGAAGAAACTATTCGAAGAAATGATTTCTTTCAACCGGGTACTGGGCCTCAAAATTCACGACTTGGGGCCTGCGCAGGTACGCGCGCGCATTGAGATGAAACCGGAATTGGTCGGGCACTTCAGCTATAACCGCATCCACGGCGGCGTGATTAGCGCGGGTTTGGACGCCATGGGCGGCTTGGCAGTCATGGCTGCGATAGGCGCGCGCCATATGGACGAGGCACCGATGCAAAGGCTGCGCCGCTTTGCCAATCTCGGCACGATTGACCTGCGCATTGACTATTTGCGACCGGGTATCGGGTCGTACTTCGATTTGCACGCACAAGTGCTGCGCCTGGGCTCGCGTGTGGCCTCGACGCGCATGGAGTTTTTCGGGCCTGACGGAACCTTGCTTTCCACTGGCAGCGGCGCATATATAGTTTCCTGAAATAAAAAAAGGCCCTTGTACAAGGGCCTTTTTGTTGCAGGCATCAACCTACTACAAAGGTACTTTTTTTAGCATCTCAATGCCGATTTTCCCAGCTGCGATTTCGCGCAACGCTGTGACGCCAGGTTTGTTTTTGCTTTCAATTTTGGGCGTGTGCCCCTGGTTGAGCATGCGCGCGCGGTAGGTGGCGGCGAGTACCAGTTGAAAACGGTTTGGGATCTGCTCGAGGCAGTCTTCTACTGTGATGCGGGCCATGCAATTCTCCGGAAAAACTAGGGGATGTTGAGCGCTTTGAACGTATCAGCACGGCTGCGCGCCTGGGCTGCGAACTTGAGCCGCTGCGCGTGAACTATCGCTTTGAGATCAAACAACGCGCGGTCAAATAACTCGTTAATTATAACGAAGTCGAATTTTCCAGCTTGGGCGACCTCTACGGCGGCGTTTTTCATGCGCAGCTCGATAGTTTGCGCGCTGTCTTCACCGCGCCGCTCCAGCCGTGCACGTAATTCGTCCCAGCTGGGGGGTAGGATAAAAATGCACACCGCATTGGCAAAGGCCTGCTTGATCTGGATAGCGCCTTGGAAGTCGATCTCCAAAATCACGTCCGCGCCTTGTTCCATACGCTCGGCAATGGCTTTTTTGGAGGTGCCGTAGCGGTGCTGGTGCACATGCGCCCATTCCACAAAGGCATCGGCTTGCACCATGGCGTCGAATTCGGGCTCGGACACAAAAAAGTACTCACGCCCGTGCTTTTCCTGGCCTCGAGGGGCGCGGGTGGTGTGCGAAACCGAGGGTTGCACATGGGAATCGAGCTCCTGCAATGCGCGCACCAGGCTGGACTTGCCCGCTCCGCTGGGGGCTGCAACAACAAACAGATTTCCCGGGTATTCCATGGCGGCGCTGGGCAAGGGTGAAGTGCCGATCATTCTATGTTCTGCACCTGCTCGCGCATTTGTTCGATCAGCACCTTCATGTCCACGGATACACGGGTGAGCGGCAGGGCGGCGGACTTGGAGCCCATGGTATTGGCTTCTCGGTGGAGTTCCTGGATCAGGAAGTCCAGGCGCTTTCCAATTTCCCCGCCTCGGTGTATCAGGGTGTCCAATTCGTCGAGGTGGGCATTTAAGCGGGTCAATTCTTCGCCCACATCGATACGAATGGCAAAAGCTGTCGCCTCAGTCAAGGCCCTATCCTGTGCGCTCTCAGGCGTTTGGCCACCCCCGCCCAGCACCATTGCTTCCTTCCATTTGTCTACAAAGCGCTCGCGGTGCTGTTCGACAACGCGCGGGATCAAGGGCGTCGCCTGAGACGCCAGTTGGCGCAGCTGGCTAATATGGTCCAACAGCATCGCAGCCAAGCGGGTCCCCTCGCGTTGGCGTGCTTCCACCAAGCCCGCAAGCGCCTGACGGGACAGGGACAACAATTCCTCAGACCAATCCTGCGAGTCTTGCGATTCATGGCCGGCCAGGCGCAGCACATCGGCCACACTGAGCGGCATCGCTTCGGGCAACCATTGCCTCACCTGTGCCTGCGCTTGCTGCAAACTTTGCAGCAATGCATCGGAGGGCCCCGCGATAGTGCTTGACGTGTTCAGCTCGATCGCGGCGCGCAGCTCGACCTTGCCGCGCTTGAGGCTGCCTGTGAGCATTTGCCGAAGGGCCGGTTCCATAGACCTCAACTCGTCCGGCAAGCGAAAACCCAGATCCAAAAAGCGACTGTTGACTGAGCGAATTTCAACCCCCAGCCGTCCGCCGGATAAGGTGGCGCCGCCTTCCCCGCCAGGTCGGTTTGCAGACTGGTTTTGCACACTGGCATAGCCGGTCATACTGTAGACTTGCATTTGAGAATCCTTTTGGGGTCAGTGGAGGACCCAAGAATAACCCGCTTCGCTTGTATCGGGTGCCGCTACTTTTGCTGGGCGGTGCATGGGTATGAGCGGCAGTGGGGATCCGAATAAAAAATCATGACTCAGGACAGCGCCCGCTCTGCGCCCGTCGCCTTGTCGCCGGGCAAAATGGTTGACGGGTATCGTATCGTCCAAAAAATTGGTTCGGGCGGTTTTGGTGTGGTGTACCGCGCCATCAGTCCAACGGGAGAAGAAGTCGCCATCAAAGAATACTTACCGGGCGCCTTGGCGCGCCGCGCCGCGCGTAGCGACAGGATTGTTGCCGCTCCCGAAAAGCAGGCGCTTTACCGGACCGGTATGCGTTGTTTTCTTGAAGAAGGCCGAGCCCTGGCGCAAATCTCGCATCCAAGCGTCGTTCACGTGCTCAATTTCCTGCATGCTAACGACACCGTCTATTTGGTGATGAATTATTTGGAAGGTGCTTCCTTGCAGCAGTTCATCATGACTGCCGTTAGCCTTAACCAACCCAAGGTATTTCGCGAAAGCACCATTCGGTCTTTATTCGATGAAATTTTGCGTGGCTTGCGCGTGGTGCATCAGCACACTCTGCTGCATCTGGACATCAAACCGGCCAATATCTTTATTACAGAAGATGATCGCGCTGTGCTGATTGATTTCGGTGCGGCACGCAATGTTTTGCATAACGATGGCACTTACCTGCAGCCTATGTTCACGCCAGGTTTTTCTGGACCTGAGATGCGGCAAAAAGGCAAACCTATCGGGCCTTGGACTGATATCTACGCTATCGGTGCTTGCATTTTTTCGTGTATGAAAGGCCATCCGCCGCCGGACGTCGCTCGTGGCGAAGGCGAGTCACAACTGAGCCAATACATGCTTCAATTGCGCACGAATTACTCCGAAAATCTGGTCGATATAGTGCGCCGCTGCATGGCCCAAGACCCGCAGAACCGCCCCCATTCGGTCTACGCGGTACAAAAGATGCTTGCACCGATTGAGTTGCTGGACCAAGAGGTCGAATACTCTCCAAGCGACTTGGAAGTGCGCAATCCCTGGTCTGGGCGCATCAAGGCCCTATCAAAACTGATAGCCTCATAATTTGAAAAATCATGAAATTTTCAGTTTTCCAGACAAGCCAGATTGGTGGGCGCAAAAAGAATGAGGACCGCATGGGGTACTCGTATTCGAAAGCGGCGGCCGTATTTGTGGTTGCCGATGGTCTGGGCGGGCATCCAGAGGGGGACATGGCCGCCCAACTATCTTTACAAATTGCCATGTCCAAGTTTCGGGATCAAGCCAAGCCCACCATCCCTAAAGTCCACCATTTCATCCATGAGGTGATGATGGAAGCGCACCACAGTCTGGTCGCTTATGCCATCACAAATGCAATGCCCGATGCGCCTAGCACCACCATGGTGATGGCCGTTATTCAAGACCACCGTCTTTATGTGGGCCATTGTGGCGATTCGCGCATGTACATGATTCGGCAGTCTGAAATTGTGATGCGCACGCAGGACCACTCCCTGCTGATGCGCGATGGCGCCGTTTCCTCTGATAGTGAATCCGAGTCGCAAAGCCGCCATACGCTGTTTAGTTGCCTGGGGGCGGCCAGCACCCCATTTATTGAGCTAGCAGGCCCCGTGACGTTGGCGTTTGGTGATCGGCTGTTATTTTGTTCGGATGGTTTATGGGGCTCGGTGCAGGAGTCCGAAATACTGCAATACATGCAGCAAACCAAAGTCGCTGATGGGGCCATAGCGCTGGTACAACTTGCCGTACGCAATGGCGGATCCCGCGGGGATAACGTCACCGCCGTGGCCATCAATTGGGAAGAGCCCGATAATCGCGCCTTGACCTAAGACTAGGTCCCGCTTTATGGTCCGTACGGATTGTGACGCTCTGCCAGCCCGTTTTTGAAAGCCATTTATGACAATTTTTGTCCGCAGCGATGCGCGCCCATTTGATGTATTGCGCCCGGTTCGCATGACCAGGGGCTATACCGTACATGCCGAAGGTTCTGTATTGATTGAGTTTGGCGCGACCCGGGTTTTATGTACCGCTTCGGTAGAGGAAAAAGTTCCCCCGCATAAGCGTGGCAGTGGCGAAGGCTGGGTCACCGCCGAGTACGGCATGCTGCCGCGTGCAACGCATACCCGTGGTGATCGCGAGGCGGCTAAGGGAAAACAAAGTGGGCGCACCCAGGAAATTCAACGCCTGATCGGGCGTTCTCTGCGCGCCGTGTTTGATTTGAAGCTTTTGGGCGAGCGCACCATCGCCCTGGATTGTGATGTGTTGCAAGCCGATGGAGGCACGCGGACCGCAGCCATTACGGGCGCTTATGTGGCTGCCTGCGACGCGGTGTCACATTTATTGGCTAGCGGAAAAATCAGCCAATCCCCGATCAAAGCAGCGGTGGCGGCTATTTCCGTGGGTATCGTGAAAGGTACACCTTTGCTGGACTTGGAATATATTGAAGACTCGGCCTGCGACACGGATATGAATGTGGTCATGACGGGTGCCGGACATTTTGTGGAAGTGCAGGGTACCGCGGAAGGCGCGGCCTTTTCACGCACGGAGATGGACGCCTTGCTGTCGCTGGCTGAAAAAGGAATCGTCGAACTCATGCTTTTGCAACAGCAGGCCTTGGCGGCGCCTGTGCCCCTGCGATAGATGCATTCTGGGCTATTTGCGTTACCGCTAAAGCCGCTTATCTTGCTGGCGCGGATACTTTGCTGACCCCTATGAAGATTGTTTTAGCATCTAACAACCAAGGCAAGCTGCGCGAGCTGCAGAAGATGTTTGCGCCCTTGGGCTGCATTTTGGTGCGCCAAGCTGAGCTGGGCGTACCAGAATGCCCCGAGCCGCATCGCACCTTTATTGAAAACGCCCTGGCCAAGGCCCGCAATGCGGCCCAGTACACGGGCCTGCCGGCTTTGGCCGATGATGCCGGGCTGTGTGTGGACGCTTTTGGTGGTTTACCTGGGGTAGATACCGCGTATTACGCCACCCGTTTCGGTTACGCCAAAGGGGATGACAATAATGTCAAGGCCTTGCTTGAGCAAATGCAATCCATTGACCAGCGCCGGGCTGCTTTGGTGAGTACGCTCGTGGCAGTGCGCAGCCCGGACGACCCCGAGCCCCTCATCGCTGTGGGCCGGGTGGTGGGCGAAATTACCCGCACCCCGGTAGGTAGCAATGGGTTTGGTTTTGATCCGGTGATGTGGATTGCGCAATTTGAGCAAACCTTTGCGCAATTGCCGGTGGAGGTGAAAAATGCGCACAGCCACCGCGGTCAGGCGGCGGCAGCCATGTTGATTCTGATGCGCGATAACTGGTTGGCGGCATGATCCCCATAGCAACGCAGCCGGCGGCCGAGGCCACCGGCAGTGCTTCTAAGAATGCCTATGACTTGCCACATCACATGCGGCCCGGCGTTCTTCAGTTGAGCGCGCTGCCCCCCTTGTCCTTGTACGTCCATTTGCCGTGGTGCGTGCGCAAATGCCCATATTGCGATTTCAACTCCCATGCGGCACCCGAGGGTGTGCTGCCCGAGCGGGCCTACGCGGATGCTTTGATCGCTGACCTGGAAGTGTCACTGCCCCTGATCTGGGGCCGTCCAGTACACACCGTATTTTTTGGTGGCGGTACCCCCAGCCTGTTCTCGCCCGAGATAATGAATGACTTGATTGCTGCCATCCGAGCGCGCGTTCGCCTAGACCCGGACGCTGAAATCACACTCGAGGCGAACCCCGGGACTTTTGAAAAAGATCGGTTTCGCGCCTTTGCCCAGGCCGGCGTGACGCGTCTTTCGGTGGGCGTACAAAGCTTCAATGACGCATATTTGGGTGCTTTAGGTCGGGTCCATGACAGCGCCCAGGCGCTCGCTGCGGTGCAAGAGGCGGCGCGGTCGTTCAGGACCTTCAATATTGATCTGATGTACGCATTACCCGGGCAGACCCTGGCGGACTTGGACCGCGACATCGATCAGGCCCTGGACTGCGGCACGCCGCATCTGTCTGTATACCACCTGACCGTGGAGCCCAACACCTATTTCGCCAAATACCCACCGGCGCTGCCGCATGAAGACCTGGCTTATGCCATGCTGGACCGTCTTAGCGAGCGCACCGTAGAGGCGGGGATGGAGCGATATGAAGTTTCGGCTTTTGCGCGCCCGGGTCACCGCTGCAGGCATAACCTGAATTACTGGCAGTTCGGCGATTACCTGGGCTTGGGCGCTGGCGCCCATAGCAAAATCAGCTTTGCCCATCGGGTGGTGCGCCAAGTGCGCTACCGTGATCCACGCTTGTACATGGAGCGCGCCGTGAAGGGGCAGCCACTGTCCAGCAGCCAAGAGGTGCGCCGGGCCGAATTACCCTTTGAATTTATGCTCAATGCCTTGCGCTTACCCGAAGGATTTTTGATCCAAGATTACATGGGCCGCACCGGTATGCCTTTGAGCTCTATCGCAAGCAGGCTGCAAGAGGCACAGCGCCGCGGATTGTTGGTCCTCGATCACCAGAGCGTCCGTCCTAGTGCGCAAGGTTTCGACTTTTTGAGTGATTTACAAGCGCTCTTTTTAGAAGAAGTCTGACGCTGTTTGCGTTTGGGATGCTGCCGGAGAAGGTTTGATGGCCTTTTCCGGCAGCTCCACATTTTTTACAGCGCCAGACATGGCGCATCAACGAAGTCACCCCTAGGGGTTGGGTTGGGCTTGGCGGGTATCTTGCTAAGAGCCCTCCGTACCCTAATTTTATAACAAATATACCAAAATAATAATTTTATTACGTTATATTTGTTAAAAACATTTGATCGAAACACGATTTTTTCCAAAGTACTTGTATTGCACCCCCGGCGCGGGACGCCGGACGGAGGGTGCCGGCTAGAAACGGGTTCGTTAGAATGGCGATTCGGGCCTATAGCTCAGTTGGTTAGAGCAGAGGACTCATATTTTTCAAATGTGCCTTACGCGTGGAAACTGTGTAAGGGATGGTGTCAAAGTCGGCGAACGCTAAGTGCAGCAATGCATAGGCCAACGCCGAGCCAAGCTTGGTGAGCAATCACTTTGAAGGTGTAGAGACTTGACGGCACCCGCCTAAGTGCAGCGATGCATACGGTGAAGGCAAAGTCCAGGGAGTTGTGAAAGCAACACAAACCGGAATCCTTTGGTCCCAGGTTCAAGTCCTGGTGGGCCCACCAAATTTTTAGGGCAAAGCCCAGCGCACTTGCGTTTCGCTGCGGCAGTAAGCGCTTCCGCGCAGACCGCGCTTTAGCGCCCTCGCAGGTCTTAGACTACGCTTTGCAGTTTCATGGCGACGCTCATATCGCCTTCGACTTTGATTTTGCCGCTCATAAAAGCGCTGACGCCATTGAGCTCGCCATCGAGCATGGCTTGCAGGTTTTCCATGCTGATACCGATGGTGCAGTCGGTTTCACGATCTTCATTGGAAATGGTGTTGGGTACCACACTGCCGTCAATGACGATGATGCCGTCGGCGCCACAATCGAATTTCAGGCTGGCGCCCAAGCCGCTATCTTCGCCCATTTTTTGACGCATGGCTTCGGTAATGGATTGCAGACTCATGGTTGTTTCCTTCGGGTTTGGAGATCAAAATTACATTCTAGTTTGGCAAATGGGAACAGGTTTTTGCTTACAACGCGATGCCTAAGGCGTAGGCGCTGCTAGGTCGATAATGATGGCTTGCCAGAGCGCTGTGCTAGAATCGAACGCTTTGCGGCTGTAGCTCAGCTGGATAGAGTACTTGGCTACGAACCAAGGGGTCGTGGGTTCGATTCCTGCCAGCCGCACCATATTGAAAGCCCCGAAACAGTCATGTTTCGGGGCTTTTTCTTGTCTCAATCGTCCCGCAGATATCGCGCTTGCCGCTCGGTCGCCAATAGCTGACCGGCTTCGGCACTGCACCCGTTTCATCGAAGAACTGGCTGTACGCCCGCAAAGCGGCTCTGTCGTTCGCCGGTAAGACCCTTGGGAAAATCAGGTCGCAAATAAGACAAAATGGGCATTAGTACATGTCAGGATTGGATTGCTCGTGTTGGAGATTTTTGTCACCGGCCAAGGCCATGGCATGGCGCCTAAGCGGCGGTCGCAGCCATGAACCGTCAGATCGCCTCCCCACTGTCGGCCGCGCGGCCCCATAAGTTTGTTTTTTTAACCCTACCAAACTACTCGCTGATTGCCTTGTCCAGCGCGGTAGAAGCATTGCGTATGGCCAACCGGGTGGTCGGTCAGGAGGTGTACCAGTGGACACTGGCTAGCATCGGTGGTCATCCCGTGCCCGCCAGCAACGGCTTGGCGCTGGCCCCTACGGTGGCACTGGCCGATATCGGCGCAGCACATATCGTATTTGTTTGCGGTGGTGTGGAGGTAGAGGCGGCCTGCACTGCGGACGTTACCTCGGGTTTGCGGCATTTGGCGCAACGCCAAATTGCGCTCGGTGCACTGTGCACCGGTGGTTATGTGCTGGCCAAAGCGGGCTTGCTCGATGGTTACAAGGCGGTGGTGCACTGGGAAAATATGACTGCCTTGGAAGAGCGCTTTCCCAAAGTCGTTTTTTCACGTCAGTTGTTTGCCATCGACCGCGACCGTTACACCTGCACTGGCGGCATCGCACCCCTTGATTTGATGCTAAACATTATTCAGACGCACTTGGGTCGCGAGATCGCGCCCATGATCTCAGATCAGTTCATCTTGGACCGTATACGCAACGACCAGGACCGTCAACATGTACCCTTGATGGCCCGCGTTGGCCTGTTTCACGAAAACTTGATTGAAGCGGCCGCCCTCATGGAGGCTAATCTGGAAGAGCCGCTGTCTTTGGACGAAATTGCGTCGCTGGTGGGTGTGTCGCGGCGCCAAATCGAGCGCTTGTTCAAGCGTTATGTGGGGGAAGTGCCGACCAAGTACTACCTCGATATGCGGCTGCGCCGGGCGCGTAGCCTGCTTTTGCAGACCTCCATGTCCGTGATGGAAATCGCCCTGGCCTGCGGATTCCAGTCGCCGCCGCATTTTTCCAAGTGCTACCGTGACTTGTTCGGCCACACGCCGAGTGCCGAGCGACGCAGTAGCCGCCTGGCCTTGGTGGTGCCCGACAAGGCGCCAAGCCCGTCGCACTGAATGGGCGTAGGGCTGCAATTGCTTGCATTGCACATGCATTGTGAACCTGTCGTATAGCGACAATCACGGGTCGCTAAACTATCAGGCTTTGCGCAGCGCGGCCCGTACATTCTGTCCGCAAGTGCGTGCCTTGCCCCTGGCATACCCCGTACACAACCGAAGGAGTCTTTCTGTGGCTGAAGAATTTGACGATCTGGATTTGAACTCGCTCAACGACGAGGAGTTGACCGAGCAAGTCCATGACGACCTCTACAACGGTTTGCGTGAAGAGGTGATTGAAGCCACGAATATTTTGCTAGGCCGTGGCTGGTCAGCCAGTCGGGTGCTTGACGACGCTTTGGTTGAAGGCATGCGCATTGTGGGCGTTGATTTCCGCGACGGCATTTTGTTTGTTCCCGAAGTACTGCTAGCGGCCAACGCCATGAAGGGTGGCATGGAAATTTTGCGCCCCTTGCTGGCTGAAACTGGTGTTGAGCCGATTGGCAAAATGGTGATCGGTACCGTCAAAGGCGACATCCACGACATCGGCAAAAACCTGGTCGGCATGATGATGGAGGGCGCAGGCTTTGAAGTCATCGACCTGGGTATTAACAACGCCGTCGAAAAATATATTGCAGCCCTAGAAGAACACAAGCCCGATATTCTGGGTATGTCCGCGCTGCTGACCACCACCATGCCTTACATGAAAGTGGTGATCGATACGCTCAAGGAAAAAGGCCTGCGCGATGATTACATTGTGTTGGTAGGCGGTGCGCCATTGAACGAAGAGTTTGGTAAAGCCGTGGGCGCGGACGCCTATTGCCGTGATGCCGGTGTGGCTGTAGAGACCGCCAAGACCTTGATTGCTGCGCGTCGCGCTGCGGCCCGCGCCTGATTGCGATGTCGGCATGGCCGCTGCTGCAAACACTTTGGTGATTGCCTGCGGCGCGCTGGCCCGCGAATTCATCGCTTTGCGCCAAGCCAATACCTGGTCGCACATGGACGTGACCTGCTTGCCGGCTGAACTGCATAACCGCCCGGAAAAAATCCCCGGTTTGGTGCGCGAAAAAATACAACGGTTCAAGGCGCAGTACCCGCATATTTTTGTGGCCTATGCCGATTGTGGGACGGGTGGTCTGCTTGACGCGGTGTTGCAGGAAGAAGGCGTGCAGCGTTTGCCCGGCGCGCATTGTTATGAGTTTTATGCCGGGTCTGCGGCCTTTGCGCAGATGGCCGAAGCCGAATTGGGGACCTTTTACTTAACCGATTTTTTGCTACGGCATTTTGAGCGATTGATCATGCACGGTCTGGGTATCGATAAGCATCCGCAGTTGCTGCCGGTGTATTTTGGCAACTACACGACCTTGATGTATTTGTGCCAGAAAGAAAGCCCCGAGAGCATTGCGCTGGGGCGGGCTGCTGCCAGGCGTCTGGGCTTGGCATTTGCGTACCGCGTCACCGGCTACGGTGAGATGGAAACTGAATTGAAAACAGCAAGCGAGAAAGTCATCCAATGGCAAAACTGATTGTGATTTCATGGCGAGACCTGCCTGCGCAAGTAGTGGTCAAGCGCGGACGCGAAACTGGTAAGGTGCAGCTCTCGCATCGTTTCCAGGAAGCAGTCGACCGCGCGGCGATGCGGGCCGGCAAGTCCAGCGCCGGCGATTACTTGGCCGACTGGAAGCGCAGCGATCCGCGCGAGTGTGGAGATGATATTCAAGAAGAAGCCAATGCCGAGGCGGCGCGTATGGAGGCGCGCTATTCAGACGAGGATTTGCTGCGTATCATCCGCGCGCACGGGGTGGATGACACCTTGCCAACTCCTACGGTAATTTCCGCCGACGAGTCGGGGGTGCCACTACCCGAGGGAGAGCACTGATGTACGCGGTGCGTCGCTGGTCGGTGCGCCACGCGCGCGGCTTAGAAATTTTTTACAACGGTTTTGAACGCGTGATGGTAGCCCTGCATCCGCTGTGGAAAGCGATCGGCTACCAGCGCCTTGAAAAGCCCGTGGCCTTGGTGGAGAAAGCGGTAAAAGGACTTTTGTTTGATTGCCAGATGTGCGGCCAGTGTGCGTTGTCGAGCACCGGCATGTCCTGTTCCATGAACTGCCCCAAAACCATACGCAACGGCCCATGCGGCGGCGTACGCGCCAACGGCAACTGCGAGGTCAAGCCCGAGATGCGCTGCGTGTGGGTGGAGGGCTTCGAGGGCAGCCAACGCATGCAAGCGGGCCGCGAGGCGATCAAAGTGGTGCAGTTTGCCGTCGATGGACGGCTCAAGGGCAGTTCTTCGTGGCTGCGCGTGGCGCGTGAAAAGGGCGAGCCGGTACAGCAGGAGGCCAAAGCATGAGGTTTGATGACGAGCCGGTGCCCGGCTACCCTTTGCCCATCTTGCCGGGCCACACGTCCCCCGGACGCTTGGAGCGCGTGCTGCGTGGCGGCGGCTTTGCGATCACTGCCGAATTGGAGCCGCCGGATTCCGCCGATCCCAGCGAGGTCTATCGCCGCGCCAAAGTGTTTGACGGCTATGTCGATGCCATCAATGCCACCGACGGCAGCGGCGCCAATTGCCATATGTCCAGCCTGGCGGTGTGTGCTTTGCTCACCCGTGTGGGCTATGCGCCAGTCATGCAAATTTCCTGCCGCGACAAAAACCGGATTGCCATTCAGGGCGACATCCTGGGCGGTGCGGCCATGGGCGTGTGCAATATGTTGTGCCTGAGCGGCGACGGCGTGCAAAGCGGTGACCATCCGCAGGCCAAACCGGTGTTTGACCTGGACTGCATGTCGCTCTTGGAAATTGGCCGCGATATGCGTGACGAGCGGCGCTTCCAAAGCGGGCGCAAGGTCACGTTTGCGCCACGCGTATTTTTCGGCGCAGCGGCCAACCCTTTTGGCCAGCCTTTTGACTGGCGCGCCCAGCGCCTGGCGAAAAAAGTGGCCGCTGGGGCGCAATTTATCCAAACCCAGTACTGCTACGACGTGCCGCGTCTGCGCACTTACATGAAAGAAGTGGAAGACCTGGGCCTCTTGGACAAAGTATTTATTTTGGTGGGCGTGGGCCCTATGCGTTCGGCCAAAGTGGCTGAGTGGATGCGCAGCAATGTGCCCGGTGTGCATATTCCGGACGCGGTGATCAAGCGCATGGCCGGGGCAGAAAAACCAGCTGCCGAAGGACGCAAAATATGTACCGAAATCGTGCAGGAAGTCAAAGAGATCAAAGGTGTGGCCGGGGTGCACATCATGGCCTACCGCCAGGAAGACTCGGTGCCCGAGATCGTGACCAACTCTGGCGTTTTGCAAGGCCGCGTACCCTGGTACCCCGGACGCGATGGCGATATGCCGGACGTGCTGCATATTCCACCTCCGGTACTTGCTGCCGTTTAAGCCCGCCAAGTTGTGTTTTTACAGTGTTTTAAGTTTCCAAATCAAAGGATGTAGCGTGACCGATACCATCATCAGCTCTGCGACCCGCGAGGTCGTTATTGGCTTTGACCGCCCCTTCGTCATCATTGGCGAGCGTATAAACCCCACAGGCCGCAAAATTATGGCTGCCGAAATGATGGCTGGCGACTACAGCCGAGTTATCGCCGACGCACTGGCGCAGGTTGAGGCCGGTGCGCATATGCTGGATGTCAATGCTGGCATTCCCTTGGCCGATGAGCCGGGCATGCTAGCTAAGGCCATCCAACTGGTGCAAGGCGTGACTGATGTGCCCATTTCCATCGACTCGTCCATCGTTGCCGCCCTCGAAGCCGGTTTAGCGGTCTACAAGGGCAAGGCATTGGTGAATTCGGTGACGGGCGAAGAAGACCGCTTGGAGACCGTGCTGCCCTTGGTCAAAAAATATGGCGCGGCCGTGGTGGCGATTTCGAATGACGAGACCGGCATTTCGCAAGACCCCGATGTGCGTTTTGCCGTGGCCAAGAAAATCGTCGAGCGTGCTGCCGATTACGGCATTCCCGCTTGCGACGTGGTGGTGGACCCGCTGGTGATGCCTATTGGCGCGATCAACCAAGCCGGTGTACAAGTCATGCGCCTTGTGCACCGCTTGCGCACCGAACTCAAAGTCAACACCACCTGCGGTGCATCCAACGTCAGCTTCGGCCTGCCCGAGCGCAATGGCATCAATGCTGGCTTCCTGACCATGGCGATGGCCTCGGGGATGACCTCGGCGATTACCAACCCGCTGCACGCCGAAGTCGTGCGCGCCATCATGGCCGCTGATGTGATGATGGGCCATGACCCGGACTGCTTCCGTTGGATTCGCAAGTTCCGCGAAGTGCCAGTGATGGGCGCGGATGGCGAAATGGGCCGGGGCCGCCGCGAGACCGGTACCCGCCGCCGTCGCGAGAGCTAAGCACGTATGGAAGTTGCTGACGCACTGGTCGTTTTCACGCCCTCTGGGCGGCGCGGCCGTTTTCCCCTAGGGTCTTCGCTCTTGCAAGCCGGGCGTTCGCTCGGTGTCGATATTGATTCGGTATGCGGCGGACGCGGTATTTGCGGCCGTTGCCAGGTGCTGGTTTCTGAGGGCGAATTTGCCAAGCATGGCGTAGTCTCCAACGCCGACCATTTGTCGCCAGTATCCCAAGTCGAGCAGGACTATTGCGCCACCCAGCCGCTGGCTGACGGGCGCCGCTTGTCCTGCTGCGCGCAAGTGCAGGGCGATGTGGTCATCGACGTGCCTTCGAGCAGCCAAGTGCACAAACAAGTGGTGCGCAAAGAAGCCGAGGCGCATGACATCCACCTCGATCCGCTGATCCGCCTGTATTTTGTGGAAGTGCAAGAGCCCGATATGCACGACCCCTCGGGCGATTTGCGCCGTTTGGAAGACGCGCTGGAATTTGAATGGGGTCTCACCGATTTAGCCTGCGACATCATCGTGGTGCAGCAGTTGCAGATTGCCTTGCGCAGCGGCGGCTGGAAAGTCACTGTGGCGGTGCATGCAGGCAAGCAAATCATGGCGGTCTGGCCGGCTTTACATGAAAAAGCCTACGGCCTGGCAGTCGATGTGGGCTCGACCACGATTGCCGCCCACTTATGCGACCTGTCCTCGGGCGAAGTCGTGGCCTCGGCCGGCGTCATGAACCCGCAAATCCGCTTTGGCGAAGATTTGATGAGCCGCGTTTCTTACGTCATGATGAACCCGGGCGGCGAAGTGGAAATGACCGCTGCCGTGCGCGAAGCGCTCAACACGCTGGCGTTAGAAGTGACGCAGCGCGTGGGTGCCTTGCCCACCGACATTTTGGAAGCTACCTTTGTTGGCAACCCCATCATGCATCACCTTCTGTTGGGCATCAATCCGGTGGAGCTCGGGGGCGCACCCTTTGCCCTAGCCACCGACCGTTCCATTACTTTGTGGGCTTCAGAGATTAACTTTGCGGTACACCGCAATGCACGTATTTACGTTCTGCCTTGCATTGCAGGCCATGTAGGTGCTGACACGGCGGGCGTGATTTTGGCCGAGCGACCTGACTTGGATTCACCCGTCACCTTGTTGGTCGATGTGGGCACGAATGCCGAAATTGTGCTGGGCAATAACCAGCGCATGTTGGCTTGCTCTAGCCCGACTGGCCCAGCCTTTGAAGGCGCGCAAATTAGCTGCGGCCAACGTGCCGCGCCTGGCGCCATCGAGCGTGTGCGCATCGACCCGGCCACGCTGGAGCCGCGCTACAAAGTGATTGGTTGCGATTTGTGGTCCGACGATCCCGGCTTTGCTGCTGCAGTGGTTGACAGCGGCGTGACCGGCGTCTGTGGCTCGGGCATCATCGAAGCACTGGCCGAAATGTACCTGGCGGGCATCATCCGCCACGAAGGCACCATCGACGGCAACCTGGCCGCTCGTACGCCCCGTGTACAGGCCGATGGCCGCACGTTTTGCTATGAGTTAGCACCGGCGACAGCCGAAAAACCGGCGTTGCGCATCCTGCAAAACGATGTGCGCGCTATCCAACTGGGAAAGGCCGCTTTGTACGCAGGTATACGCCTGTTAATGGAGCGCATGGGTGTGGACAAGGTGGACCGCATTCGATTAGCCGGTGCCTTTGGCAGCCATATTGACGTGAAATACGCCATGGTGCTGGGCATGATTCCCGACTGTGTGCTCGGCAATGTCAGCTCGGCGGGTAACGCCGCCGGTACCGGCGCGCGCATTGCCTTGCTGGACAAGGGTTCGCGAAAAGTCATTGAAGACCTGGTGCGCCGCGTGGAAAAAATTGAAACCGCCGTGGAGCCGCGCTTCCAAGAATTTTTTGTCGAGGCCATGGCGATTCCGCATTTAAACGACCCGTTTGAACGCTTGCAAGATGTGCTTACGCTGCCCGAGCGTGTGGCAGTCGTGACGGAGCAAAATGCCCGTAGTCGTCGCGGTGCCCGCAGGGGATGAGTGCATGCGCAATGGCATGGAAGCTATGGAGCATCGGCATAAGTCCGAACGCGCCATGGCGAGCAATGCGAAGCAATCCACTTTGGCTTGCGAATCAGGCACTTATGGATCGCCGCGTCGCTACGCTCCTCGCGATGACAGGCTTATGCAGACCTTCCTTAGGCGGCCCCAGCGCCGCTGCCGCCTGCTAGGCTAAAGAAAGACAACCCATGGCTTCGCCGGAATTTGATTACATCATCGTAGGTGCCGGTTCGGCGGGCTGCGTGATGGCCAACCGCCTGAGCGAAGATGCCGAGGTGCGCGTGCTGCTGATCGAAGCGGGCGGTAACGACCACAGTATCTTTATCCACATGCCTTCAGCCCTGGCCTATCCGATGGCCAATCCGCGCTATAGCTGGCAGTACCAGTCCGAGCCTGAGCCCTTCATGAACGAGCGGCGCATCCACTGCCCGCGCGGCAAGACGCTGGGTGGCTCCTCATCTATCAACGGCATGGTTTATGTGCGCGGCCATGCCCTGGATTACGAAGGTTGGGCTTTGCAAAACGGCATGCAGGATTGGTCGTATGCGCATTGCCTGCCCTACTTCAAAAAGGCCGAAGCGCGCGGTATCGGCGGCGATACCTACCGCGGCGACAGCGGTCCGCTCAAAGTCAGTACGGCCACCATGCGCAATCCGCTGTACCGCGCTTTTGTTGAGGCGGGTAAGCAAGCGGGCTACCCCTTCACCAAAGACATGAACGGCTACCAGCAAGAAGGTCTGGGCCCCATGGACATGACCACGCACAAAGGGCGCCGTTGGAGTACCGCCATGGCCTATTTGCGCCCAGCGCTCAAGCGCAACAACATGTTTTTGCACAAGAACACGCTGGTCACCAAAGTGCTGTTCGAAGGTCCGCCCGATGCGCTTCGTGCCGTCGGCGTGCAGGCTTTACACGACGGCCAGGCGCAGGAATTACGCGCCCGCCGTGAAGTGATTTTGTGTGGCGGCGCCATCAATTCGCCGCAACTTTTGCAGCTTTCCGGTATTGGGCATCCCGGCTTGCTGGAACCCTTATCAGTACCGGTCTTGCTCGGATTGCGTGGCGTGGGCGAAAACCTGCAAGACCACATGGAAACCTATGTGCAGGTGCGCTGCAAGCAGCCCATTACGCTGTATTCAGCCATGGGCCCGCTGGCCAAATTGCGCATCGGTGTGCAATGGGTGCTCAACCGCAGCGGCTTGGGCGCTACCAACCATATGGAGTCGGGCGGCTTCATCCGTAGTGAAGCAGGAGTGAAGCATCCCGATTTGCAATACCACTTTGTGCCGATGGCGATCCGTTATGACGGCAGCTCACCGGTGCAGGGCCACGGTTTTCAGGCACACATCGGTCCTATGCGCCCCACCAGCCGAGGCTGGGTGCGTATCGCCAGCGCCGACCCTTTGCAGCCACCCCGTATCTTGTTTAATTACATGGGCACTGAGCAGGACCGCAAAGAAATGCGCGCCGGCGTACGCCTGACACGCGAGATATTTGCGCAGGCCGCCATGGAAGATTTCAAAGGCGAAGAAATTTCGCCTGGTGCACAAGTGCAAAGCGACGATGAGATTGACGAACATATCCGCAACAACGCCGAGACCGCCTACCACCCCTCGGGCTCCTGCCGCATGGGCTCCGATGCCATGGCCGTCACCGACCCGCAGGGCCGCGTCCACGGCGTAAGCGGATTGCGTGTCATCGATGCCTCTTTGATGCCCTTGATCGTCAGCGGCAACCTGAACGCGCCCACCATCATGATGGCCGAAAAAATCGCTGACCTTGTGCGGGGCCGCGCTCCGCTCCCTGCCTTGGCGGCTCCATTTTTTGTGCATCCGAATTGGGAAACCCAGCAACGCTAAGACTTGCCGAGGGTAATTGCGTTGCTTGGGCTAAAATTTAACCTTCCGAGGAGCGTTGCAGTTCATACGTATGAATGAGGCTCGGAAGAAGTGGCACGCTGCCGCTTGATGATAACGGCGCTCACCCACGCAGCCTGTGCGGTGAGTCGGAACCTCTCCCCCTGAGTCTTGCGTGGACCCCCTGAGTACTTTGTGGAGCCCGCCATGCTTTTAACTCCTGATAGCCCCGTGTCCCCAGCAGATAACCGCTTTAACCATTTGCTAGCCACCCGGCCCTGGCTGCTAGCCGATGGTGCCACCGGCAGCAATTTATTTGATGTGGGACTGATGTCGGGCGATGCGCCCGAGTTGTGGAACACCGAACATCCGGAGCGTATCGCGGCGCTGCATCAAAGTTTTGTCGATGCCGGTGCCGATATCCTGCTCACCAATAGTTTTGGCGGCACTATCTATCGCTTGAAGTTGCACAACGCCCAAAGCCGTATGGCCGAGCTCAATACCTTGTCGGCGCAAATTGCTCGGCAAGTCGCCGATGCCAGTGGACGTACGATTGCCGTGGCTGGCAGCATGGGTCCGACCGGCGAGATCATGGAGCCCATCGGCCCCTTGACCTTCGATGAAGCTAAAGCGGCGTTTGCCGAGCAGGCGCTAGCGCTCAAGGCCGGCGGCGCCGATGTGTTGTGGATTGAAACCATGTCCTCGCGTGAGGAAGTCGAAGCGGCAGTCGCAGGCGCGGGCGCGGCTGGCCTGCCGATTGTTTGTACGCTCAGTTTTGACACCAATGGCCGGACCATGATGGGCATCTCGCCCAGTGATTTTTCTGCCATCGAAAAAACCTTGTCGCCCCGCCTGGCTGCCTGCGGCACCAACTGCGGCGTGGGTGCATCCGAAGTGGTGGCTTGCATACACAACTTGGCGCAATCTATGGGGCCCGAAGTGGTGTTAGTGGCCAAAGGCAATTGCGGTGTTCCGCAGTATGTGGACGGCGCGATTTGTTACAACGGAACGCCCGAAATCATGGCCCTGTATGCGCGTATGGCCCTTGATGCGGGTGCCCGCATCATCGGCGGCTGTTGCGGTACCTCAGCCAAGCATTTGCGCGCTATGCGCGAGGCTTTGGAGTCGCACACGCGTGGCGCGGCGCCTACGCTGGAAGACATCAACGCCCGTTTGGGTGAAGTGTCCAATGGCGCGCGTGCCCAATGGGGTGGCGAACAAAGCCGTGCGGGTGGCGCAGCGCCTGGCGCTAACTTGTCGCGTGGCCGTGGGGCGCGTGTGCGCCGCGCAGGCAGCGATGCAGGTGGCGATGGCGCGGGCGAGGGGGCCAGCGCATGATCAAGTGCATGCGCGCGCAGGCAAACCCATTAGGCCTTGCGTCCACGGGATCGGCTGGATGAATAATTATTTGCGTAGCAGGACTAGTGCCGCTTGCCTCATGGCGTCGCATCGTTGATGGGCACCGGCTCGTCCCTACGTGGCATCCTGCTGGTAGCGGGCGCTACATTTTTCTGGAGTCTGAGCGGCGTGTTTGTACGCTGGCTGCCGGACATCGACCCCTGGTCCTTCAATGCCTTTCGCGGTCTGGGCCTAGGCTTGTCGATGACACTGTGGATTGTGCTGCGCTACGGGCGAGGCAGCGTGGCCTTATTGCGCCGCAGCCCCATCACAGGCCTTCTAATCTCTGCCGGTTTTTTTGCGCTCGGCTCTTCGCTGTACATCGCATCGCTCGATTTGGCCAGCGTGGCCGCGGTGTCCTGTCTGACGGCAACGTCCGGTTTGTTTGCCGCACTCATGGCGCGCTTTTTTCTGGGCGAACGCACTCCACCCATTTTTTACCTCGCCATGTTGCTGGCGCTGACCGGTGTGGCTGCTATCGCGCTGGGCGAGGGCGACGCGCGGGTGCAAGGGCTTGCGGGCACTTTTACGGGCCTGGCGGTGGCCGCCTGTTTTGCCGCCCAAAGCGTGGCGCTGCGTCGCTACCGCGGGTTTGATATGGAGCCGGCATTTTTGTTGGGCGGCTTTCTGACTTTTGCCGCCATCACGGCCTTAGGCGTGGTGATCGTGCCGCCCCTGCAAAGTATCGCAGTGCTGCTGTTGATGGGCCTGGTGCAGCTGGCTATCCCGCTGGTCTTGTATATGGTTGGCGCGCGCAGTGTGACGACCAGCCATATGGTATTGATCACCATGGCCGACGCGGTGCTCAATCCCTTGTGGGTATGGATAGTGCATGGCGAAGTGCCGCCGCATGCGGTCTATCTGGGGGGTGCTTTGGTCTTGGCGGCGATTGCCTTGACGGCGTTTGCGCCGCAATCTGCCGCTACAGAAGGCGAGGCCGAGGCGAAGTCAGTGTGAAAAGTGGGTCGACTACACTGCACGCCGATAGGAAAAGCGCGAGGATGGTGTCGAACTTTTGCATTCGATGGATGAAAATCCGGGGATTACGGAATCAGATGGTGCCCAGGAAGGGACTCGAACCCCCACGAAGTTACTCGCTAGTACCTGAAACTAGTGCGTCTACCAATTCCGCCACCTGGGCATTTCAGGAAAGAGAGCGATTGTATCAAAACAGTTAGTCAAACCAGCGGTCTGCTGGACGAGGTGGAAGGCGTGGTGCAAGGCCATCGCGACGGCCACGGATTCGTTTCCCGCGATGACGGGGCCCCCGACATTTACTTGCCGCCCAATGAAATGCGCGCCGTTTTGCACAAAGACCGCGTCAAGGCGCGTATCGTGCGCAGCGACCGCAAGGGCCGGCCCGAAGGCCGCGTGCTGGAGATTGTGGAGCGCTCCACCCAACCCATCATCGGGCGCTTGTTGCAAGAGAGCGGCGTGTGGCTCGTAGCGCCTGAAGACAAACGCTATGGTCAGGATGTCTTGATTCCACGTGGTGCCACCGGTACTGCACGCGCCGGTCAGGTCGTGGTGGTCGAATTGGTGGAACCGCCTGCGCTGTACGGGCAACCGGTGGGGCGCATCAGTGAGGTGCTAGGCGAGGTGGACGATCCGGGTATGGAGATCGAAATCGCGGTGCGCAAATACAGCGTGCCGCATGAATTTTCTTCTGCCTGTTTGGCGCAGGCCAAAGCCTTACCCGACACCGTGCGCGCGCAGGATCTGGCCGGGCGCGTGGACCTGAGCGATGTGCCGCTGGTAACCATTGACGGTGAAGATGCGCGCGATTTTGATGATGCAGTCTATTGCGAACCCGCGACCTTGGGGCGCGGTAAAAATGCGGCCAAAGGCTGGCGTCTGCTGGTAGCGATTGCCGATGTCAGCCACTATGTGGAGAACGGCGCCGCCATCGATATCGACGCTTACGACCGCGCCACCAGCGTGTATTTCCCGCGCCGGGTCATCCCTATGCTGCCGGAAAAGCTGTCCAACGGCTTGTGCTCACTCAATCCCGAAGTGGACCGCTTGTGCATGGTCTGCGACATGCTGGTCACCGAAGACGGCACGGTGCAGGCCTACCAGTTTTACCCGGCGGTGATGTGGAGCCATGCGCGCTTTACCTATACCGAGGTGGCGGCTATTTTGGGTAATACGCGTGGACCCGAAGCGATCAAACGCAAAGCGCTGGTACCGCACCTCTTGCATTTGCATGGGGTGTATGAGTCCTTGCTAAAGGCACGGCAAAAGCGCGGCGCGGTGGACTTTGAAACCACCGAGACGCAAATCCTGTGTGACGAAAACGGCCGCATCGAAAAGATCGTGCCGCGCACGCGCAATGTGGCGCACCGCTTGATTGAAGAGGCCATGCTCGCGGCCAATGTCTGCAGCGCCGACTTCATCATGCAAAGCAAACATGCGGGCTTGTTTCGCGTGCACGAAGGCCCGACGCCGGAAAAGCTTGAAGCGCTGCGCGCCTACATCAAAGCCTTAGGCTTGGGCATCAGCTTGAGCGAAACGCCCAAGCCCGGCGATTTCCAGTCTATCGCCCAGTCCACCAAAGACCGGCCCGATGCGCAGCAAATTCACGCCATGTTGTTGCGTTCTATGCAGCAGGCGATATACACCCCGGTCAATAGCGGGCACTTCGGCCTTGCCTTTGATGCTTACACGCATTTCACCAGTCCGATCCGCCGCTACCCAGACCTCTTAGTGCACCGGGTTATCAAAGCCGTGTTGGCCGATGCCCGCTACCACTTGCCGGTGCTGCCGCTGCCTGGCGAAGCACATGCCAAGCTGGCGCGCCGATTGGAAAAAGGCAAGTCAGCCAAAGCGGCGGATTCCGGTGCCAAGACGAAAAAAATCAGCGCCGAAACCTTGGCCTGGCAGGCGGCGGGTTTGCATTGCAGCGCGAATGAACGCCGCGCTGACGAGGCCAGCCGCGATGTTGAGGCCTGGCTCAAATGCAAATACATGTACGAGCATTTGGGCGAGGAATACAGCGGCGTGGTCACTGCGGCTACGTCATTTGGTTTGTTCGTCACGCTCGATGCGATGTATGTCGAAGGCCTGGTTCACATCACCGAATTAGGCGGCGAGTATTTCCGCTTTGACGAAGTGCGCCAGGAATTGCGCGGCGAGCGCACCGGCATCCGTTATGCCATCGGCACCCGCGTCGATATCCAAGTTAGCCGCGTGGACTTGGATGGGCGCAAAATTGATTTTCGTTTGGTGCAGGGCAGCTTGATGCCGCTGGGCAAAAGCCATCTGGATAAGTTGCCGCCGCCTTCGCGCAGTGGCCGTGGCAAGCCAGCCAAAGCTGCGCCAGCGGCCAAGGCACAGCGTGGAAAAATCAGTGGCGCTGCAACCAAGAAGGCGCCAGCCAAAGCCAAGGCGCCGCGTAAGCGGCGGTAAACCGGCCGCTTGGCTGCAAGTTCTATATTGCGCGAAGCCACTGCGTTTTAATGTGCGTTAAGCCGGCGGGTGCGCGGGTATTGAAATCAGTCGCTTGCGACCGCGCCTTGGCTGTCTTGCACGTCCTGTGCAAATTGCGCCATGGCTGCATCGGTAACCGGGTCGGTGGCCATGCTGGCAATCAGCTCGGCTTTAAGCGTGGCGGCGGCAGCGCCTGCGGCGATAAGCCGTGTAAGTACATCAGCAGAAGCGATGCTGGCCGCCAGCAAATCCGTGCCTTGCGCCTGCATGGCAACGCAGGCGCCTACCAAGGCCCACACATCGCGGCCCGCCGCTTCTAAGCGGGCTAAATAGGGGGCCACATAGTGTGCGCCCTGCTGGCGCGACCAGAGTAATTGCACCGGATTGGCAACACCGGTGATCAACAAACCCAGGCCCCGTGCCCGCACCGCCGCCATGAGCGGCGCCCACTGCGCGTGGCAGGGTAGTTTGATGGTGAGTTCTACTGCGGCATCCGCGCTTTGTTGTTGCAAGACATCCATCCAGGCATGCGCCTCTTGCAAATCGGCGCGCGGCAGTTGCAGCATGAGCGCACCCAGGCCCGCGTCTGCGGCCTGGCCCAGCAAGCGCTGGTAGGTGGGCAGGCTGACCGATAAGCCCGCGCGGTGCACCAGCGTGGGGTTGGTCGTTGCCCCGGCAATGCGCGGGCAGCCCGGCGGCAGTTGCCAGTGGCGGTGGTCGGCGGAATCGACGAAGAGCTTCATACTTTGTCGCCCTTGAGAAAAATATTCTTATCTGGGAAAAACTGGCTGTGTAGCGGCAGCAAGGCGCCGCCCAGTGCGCGGGCGTAGGTGCCGATTTGGCCCATCAGCAATTGGGGTTGGTACATGCCGTCAAACGCGTAATCGGCCAGCCCGGCTTGGGTGCGTTCGAGCAGTGCTTGCATCAAGGGTGGTGCCAGCGCACCATCCAACACGACGGCATCCAGATCCAGCAAGGCAGCGGCGCTGGTGACCGTCATGGCCAGCGCGCGGGCACTTTGCTCCAGCCAGGGCGTGGTGTAGGCGGCGTAGGCGCTGTCCATGATGGACGCGCTTTGCAGCAGCAAAGGGTCGTGGCCCGCTTGCAGCAGGCTTTGCTCTAGTTGCCAGCCCGAAGCCATTTGCAATAACTGCGGTGGCGGGCCTTGGCGCGCGCTGTTTGGCCCTTCTCCCAGGGCGACCGGCAGCGAGCCAATAGCCCCGGCGTTGCCCCGCTCGCCGCCCATGATGTGGCCGGCCAGCACCAGCGCGCCACCGATAAAGGTGCCGGCATAGATATACAAAAAACTGCTAATGCTTTGGCCGTGGCCTTGCAAGAGTTCGGCCACACAGGCTGCCGTGGTGTCTTTGGCAAAGTCCACCGGCAGTTCGGTGCGCGCCTGCACGCGGGCGCGCAAGTCCACATGCTCCCAGCGTGACAGAGCTTGTGCCGCTTGGCCGCCCAGCATGTCCGCCCACTGGTGCAAAAACAAGGGGGCGGTCAGGCCGATGCCCACCACGCGCGGCCAGGCATTGCCTAGGCGCTGGCGCAGCGCGTCCAAACCTTGCACGATTTGGGGAATCACCAATTCAGGGTCGGGGTATTCGTAGCGGTAGTCCAAGCGCTCAACGATGGCGCCGCAAAAGTCGGCCACCACCAGTTGCAGGCTGCGTCGGCCCAACTGCACGCCTATGCTGTATGCGCCTTTGGGGTTGAGCGACAGTGGCACGGAAGGCTGGCCAATGCGTCCGCGTACCCGGTCTTGCTTGATCAGCAGGCCGTCTTCGAGCAAACGGCCCACAATCACGGCCACCGTCTGGCTAGATAAATGCGTCATGCGCGCTAGATCGGCCTTAGGGATGGCGCCGTGGTGGCGTATGGCCTGCAAGACGATGCGCTCGTTGAACTGGCGCATGCCCATGTGGTTGGAGCCACGCATGCGCCTTGTATCGCCTACGCCCGCGGTTTCTGGTGCGGCGCTGCTGGCAGCGGGATGGGGGGCTTCGTCAATGGACATAGGCAATTACAGCAGTATCACGCCTTTGCAAAATAGGGCGTTACCGTAGGCCGTGCCTTCGCCGCTTTGCACAATCAGGCTGGCGTCTTTGACACGATCGTAAAACGCAAAACGCTCCACGGCTTGCACTGGCATGGGCTTGCCCATGGCTTGTTCGACCAAGCGCACCACGGCCAGCTGGGCCTCGGTGCGGTGCGTTGGTGCGCTGTGACACACATGCATATAAGCGGCTGCGGGATTCACATCGGTCGCCAACGGAAAGACCGAGAGCACCGCGCGACTGACCCGCTCCAGGCTGTGGCCGGGTAGACGCACTACCGGACGACCCTGGGCCAGCAAGTCGGCCGTGAAATTGGCATCCACCACAGCCACCCATTCGCCGTGGCCCATGGCGCTGAGGTGCATGAGCAATTCCGGGGTAAGCAGGGGGTCTAGTCCGATTAGCATGGGGAGCCTCCAGCGCGTGCAGTGACAAAACCGGGATTTTGACCTGTGCGGGCCCGCGTAGCAATCAGGGTGTGAATCAGAGTGGGGCAGGACGGGTGTAACAGAGTGTGCGGGTCGTTCATATCAAGCCAAAGTAATGCGATACCTGCAAGCATGCCACATTTCAGATGGCAGGTCTATTAGTAAAACTATTTGATTTAATTAATATTTAGAGGCTGAGGGCGGCAATCAGCTAATGTGCAAGACGCTGCAAAGCGGCTTGCTCGATAACCCAATCCGCACGGTGCTTCGAGGCGGCGACCAGGCGGGCATTGGGTTCATCGGTGACGGCAATCCAGTGCAAGGCGTCGGCGTGTTCGCGGCCAAAACTCATATGCCGTTCCAAGAGGCGGCGCTGGCGCTCGGTGTCGTCGAGCGCCAGATACCAGGCCTCGTCGAGAAGGCTGCGCACCGCGTTCCAGGGGGCGCTGTCGAGCAAAAGGTAATTGCCTTCGGTAATGATCAGTCGGGTATCGCTATGCACCGCCACGGCACCAGAGATGCCTTCTTCCAGTTCGCGCCGAAACTCTGGCGCGTAAATCGTTTCTCCCGGCTGCTGCGCCCGGATGCGGCGTAGCAAATGGACATAACCGGCAGCGTCAAAAGTATCTTGCGCGCCTTTGCGCTCGATGCGCCCCAGGCGCTGCAATTCGGAGTTGGCCAGGTGAAAACCGTCCATGGGCACGACCTGCGCCAGCGGCCCCAGCGCCCGCAAAAGTTGCGCCGCGAGGGTGGATTTACCCGCGCCCGGCGGCGCCGTAATCCCCAGAACTCGGCGGCCCCCAGCGGCCAGTAGGGCCCGCGCACGCTGTAGCGCAGCGGCGGGAAGTGCGTTGTGTTCCATAGCCTGGCCTCGCGGTTCTGTGGGAAATCCGCTTCATTGTCGGCCAAAGCGGCTATTGCGCTGCCTTAAAAAGCAGCAAAGTCGGCCCCAAGCGCTAGAAATCAATTGAAACCTAGGGTTTTCCATTATTAAATCAACTTGATTTATTTAGTTAAACCGGAATATAGTCCCGTCGCGCTCAAACTGAAAAAGCGTAGGAACCGGGGAAATCCATCCCCGATAAGCCAACCCTGATTGATACCCTTCCTAGGAGAAAAAGCTTGAAAAAATCCACCACCCTGGCACTGACTGCCATCGCCTTTGCCGCTTCGGCTGCGACCTCCGCGTTCGCCGCAGAGACCGTGATCGGCCTGATTACCAAGACCGAAAGCAACCCATTTTTTGTGAAAATGAAAGAAGGCGCGGACGCCGCCGCCAAGGCTGCCGGCGCCAAATTGCTCAGCGCAGCGGGCAAGCAAGACGGCGACACCGCCAGCCAAATCAGCGCCATGGAAAACATGGTCGCCGCAGGCGCAAAAACCATCCTGATCACATCCTCTGGCGACGCCATCGTCCCCACGATCAAGAAAATTCGCGCCCAAGGCGTGCAAGTCATCGCCCTGGACAGCCCGGTCGCTGAGGCCGACGCCTTGTTCGCCACCGACAACTACAAAGCTGGTGTTTTGATTGGTCAATACGCCAAAGCAGCTCTGGGTGGCAAGAAGCCTGTCATCGCAACCATGGACTTGTTCCCCGGCCACCCCGTGGGCGCGCAGCGCCACAACGGCTTTTTGGCGGGTTACGGCCTGAAATCGCTAGACGCCAAGAGCAATGAGTTGGCCCAGCCCGCCGAAGTGGTTTGCATGGCCGACAGCTTTGGTGATGCCGCCAAAGGCCAGACCGGCATGGAAAACTGCTTGCAAAAGAACCCCAACATCAACGTGGTGTATGCCATCAATGAACCCGCTGCTGCTGGTGCCTACAAAGCCATCAAAGCCGCAGGCAAGGAAAAAGAAGTGGTCATCCTGGGTGTTGACGGCATGTGCAGCAACGGTGTGGGCAATGTCGAAAAAGGCGTGATCGCGGCCACTAGCATGCAATACCCCTTGAAGATGGCCGCGCTGGGCGTTGCTGCTGGCGTGCAATACGCTAAGGATGGAAAGCGCCAGACCGGCTACACCGACACCGGCGTGGACCTGGTCGCTGCCAAGCCCATGGCTGGCGTCAAGAGCATCGACACCAAGACCGCCCGCGCACAGTGCTGGGGTGAGTAAGGGGTAGCGCATCGGCTAGGCCTTGCTTGGCCGGTGCCTGTTATGCGTTTGGCGCTCTGGCGCCAAACTAAACCTCGAAAACCTGTGGCTACGGGCTTTCGATGGCGTTTTTATGCATCGACCGATGCACCGCACCGGCTAATCCGGTCCATCTATTGAATTGACGCAATGAACTCGCTAAAAGCAAATCTTCCTCCGATGGGCACTTTAGGCCCGGCCCTCGCTTTAGTGTTGGCCTGCACCTTTTTTTCCTTTCAGCATGAGAACTTTCTCACCCTGAAAAATTTCTCCCTGATATTGCAGCAAGTGATGGTGGTGGGCACGATTGCCATCGGCCAGACCTTGATTGTTTTGACCGCCGGTATCGATTTGTCCTGCGGCATGGTGATGGCCCTGGGTGCGATCGTGATGAGCAAAGTAGCAGCCGATTACCAACTCAGCGCGCCCGTGGCGATCTTGTGTGGTATCGCAGCGACCACTCTATTTGGTCTGATCAACGGCCTATTGGTTACGCGCCTAAAACTGCCTCCGTTTATCGTGACCTTGGGTACGCTGAACATCGCTTTTGCCATCACGCAGCTCTATTCGCGGGCGCAAACTGTCACGCAGATACCCCCAGGCATGACCTTGCTGGCCGAGACCTTTGAGTTTGGCGGTGCCCGCGTGGCCTATGGCATTGTGTTGATGCTATCGCTCTACCTGCTCACCTGGATTTGGCTGCGCGACACCGCGCAAGGGCGCCATGTCTATGCCGTGGGTAACAGCCCGGAGGCCACCCGATTGGCAGGTATCTCTACCGACAAAGTGCTGCTCGGCGTGTATGTGCTGGCCGGTGTGTTTTACGGCATCGCATCCACGCTGGCGGTCGCCCGTACCGGCGCCGGCGACCCCAATGCCGGGCAAACTGAAAACCTGGACGCGATTACCGCCGTCGTATTGGGCGGCACCAGCTTGTTTGGCGGACGCGGTATTATTTTGGGCACGCTGATGGGCGCATTGATTGTGGGCGTGTTCCGCAATGGCCTGACCCTCATGGGTGTGTCCTCGGTGTACCAAATCTTGGTGACCGGCGTGCTGGTGATTCTGGCCGTCGCCACCGACCAAATGTCGCGCAAAGGAGCACGCTAATGAGCGCAACGCAGATCGTGATGCAGGCCCGTGGTTTGGTCAAACGCTACGGCCAAGTGACGGCCCTAGACGGTGCTGATTTTGAATTGCGTGCCGGAGAAATTCTGGCGGTGATTGGCGACAACGGTGCCGGTAAATCATCGCTGATCAAATGCCTATCGGGTGCCACCATTCCTGACGAAGGCGAGATCCTGCTCGACGGAAAGGCGATTCATTTCAAGAGCCCCATCGACGCGCGCCGTGCTGGCATTGAAACGGTGTACCAAGACCTCGCCGTGGCACCGGCTATGACGATTGCCGAGAACCTGTTTCTCGGGCGCGAACTGCGCATTAGCGGCCCCTTAGGCTGGCTGGGTTTTATCGACAAAAAGAAGATGTTGGAAGAAAGCACTGCGCGCATGACCGACTTGAAAGTCGGCATCCGTTCGATGACGCAGGCGGTGGAAACCCTGTCCGGCGGGCAGCGCCAATGTGTCGCTGTGGGCCGGGCTGCTGCATTTGCCCAGCATGTGGTCATCATGGATGAGCCTACCGCCGCGTTGGGCGTGAAAGAAGGCAATATGGTGCTGGAACTAATACGCCGCGTGCGCGATAAGGGGCTACCAGTAGTGCTGATTTCGCACAATATGCCGCATGTCTTTGAAGTGGCCGACCGCATCCATATCGCCCGTTTGGGCAAGCGCGCAGCCGTAGTCAACCCCAAGTTCATCAGCATGAGCGATACCGTGGCGGTGATGACCGGGGCCAAAGCGGTGGGTGACTTGCCGCCCGAGGCGTTGGCCTATTGAATACAAGGGATCGTTTGGGCATTGCGGACGGGTATTGGGTGCCTGATCCCTGCCGCTTGCATGACTATTGCGCGTCCACAGCATGCCCATTGCACGCCAGCGCCTGGGCTTGAAGGACAATAGTCACTGCTTGCGGCCGCTGCGCAGCGCATCTCACATAGCCACCTTGCAAGCCATTGCGGCGCGCGCTGCATCCCGCCACTATATTGCCAGCTTTTGTTAAATGACTATGAATTCCAAACACCTCTGGGTCCTGGGCGAAGCGCTGATGGACTGCGTGATGCAGGCCGATGGCCGCTTTATCCCCCTGGCCGGTGGCAGCCCTTACAACATGGCGCGCGCCGCCCGATTGCGCGGCGCGTCGGTGCGCTACCTCAATCCTTTGTCTACCGACTATTTCGGCCATACGCTGGCAGCGCAATTACGAGCCGATGATGTCGCTCTGGACACGCCAGACAGCCCTGCACCGACTTCGCTGGCTATGGTGCAAATTGAAAACGGCCAACCCAGTTACAGTTTTTACCGCGAAGGCGTGGCCGACCGTGATTACACCGTCGATGCCATGGAGCAGCAATTGCGCGCGCATGCGCAGGCCCACGGGCCGGGTATTTTGAATGTCGGCTCCTTGCTCTTGATTCCGCCTGAAAGCGATAAGGTGCTGGCGCTCTTGCAAGCGGCCAAGGCCTTGGGGTGGACCATCAGCATGGACATCAATATGCGGCCTCAGGTAGCGCAGGACTTACCGGCTTATGTGGCGGGCGTCAAGGCTTTGATGGCACAGGCCGATTGGCTCAAAGCCAGTGACGAGGATTTGCAGGTGCTGGGCTGGTCAACAACGACCCTGGCCGATGCCCCGGACTTGGTGCAGGCCTTGCGCAGCCAATGTGCGCCGCAGGCCACGCATATCGCCTTGACCTTTGGCGCACAGGGCGCGCATTTGCAAGTCGGTAATAGCGGTATGGCGATGAAGGCACCTGGTGTGGCGGTGGTCGACACCGTAGGGGCGGGCGATACTTTTTGGGGCAATTGCGTTGCTGATTGGGCCCTGCAGCCACAGGCCGAACTGCAAAGCACTTTGCGACTGGCGATGCAGGCCGCAGCGATCAACTGCGGCCGCAGTGGCTGCCAGCCGCCCACTTTGCAAGAGACGCTGGCCTTTAGCACCAGCCCAGCCGCACAGTAAATGCGGCTCAGGGTATTTAAGCCGCTTTTTGCGCCTTAAAACCCATCTCGTCCAATGCAGCTGCAAGATGCGTCACGCTGCGGTCGGCGTTGTGCAATTTGTCTAGGCCAAACAGGCCGATGCGAAAGGTCATAAAGTCTGCGGGTTCATCACATTGCAGCGGCACACCGGCTGCGGTTTGCAGGCCCAAAGCCGAAAAGCCTTTGCTGTTGTGCATGCCCGTATCGGTGGTGTAGCTGACCACCACGCCGGGTGCCTGAAAGCCGGGCGCTGCCACGCTGCGGATGCCACGGCCCTCCATCAGCGCGCGCACTTTGTGGCCCAGGTCCCATTGTTCGGCGCAGACTTTGTCAAAGCCGTAGTCTTGCGTCTCGTGCATCACTTCCTGCAAACGCGTGATCGCATCAGTGGGCATGGTGGTGTGGTACATGTGGGTGCCGTTTTCATAGGCCTCCATCACCTGCAACCATTTTTTCAGGTCACAAGCAAAGCTGCTGCTAGTCGTGCTGTCAATTGCGGTGCGGGCGCGCTCGCTGAGCATGACCATGGCGCAGCAGGGCGAACCGCTCCAGCCTTTTTGCGGCGCAGTAACCAATACATCCACGCCGGTCGCTTGCATGTCCACCCAAATCGTGCCCGAGGCAATGCAGTCCAGCACAAACAAACCGCCTACCTGATGTACCGCATCGGCCACTGCGCGCAGGTAGGCGTCGGGCAGGATCATGCCGGCCGAAGTTTCCACATGGGGCGCGAAAACCACGGCGGGCTTGTCGGCTAGGATGGTGGCGACTACTTCTTCGATCGGACAGGGAATCCAGGCCGCTTGGCTGTCCTGGCTGAGACGGCGGGCTTTTAAAACGGTGGTATGGGCGGGAATATGGCCCATGTCAAAAATCTGTGTCCAGCGGTAGCTGAACCAACCATTGCGGATGACCAGCACGTTCTTACCGGTGGCAAACTGCCGCGCGACCGATTCCATGCCAAAGGTGCCGCTGCCAGGCACCAGCACGCTGGACCGGGCGCCATACACCGACTTGAGCATGGTGGAGATGTCGCGCATCACGCCTTGAAAGCGTTGCGACATATGGTTCAGGGCGCGGTCGGTATAGACCACCGAAAACTCGAGCAATCCGTCTGGGTCGATATGGGGTAGTAGTGCGGGCATGGGGGTCTCCGAAAATAGTTAAGCGGTCGGGTGGTGCTTAGGAGCTGAACAGGAAATTCATCACGTCGCCATCTTTGACCACGTATTCCTTGCCCTCTGCGCGCATTTTGCCCGCATCCTTTGCCCCTTGCTCACCACGGAATTGAATGAAGTCTTCAAAGGCAATCGTTTGGGCGCGGATATAGCCTTTTTCAAAGTCGGTATGGATTACCCCGGCTGCTTGGGGGCCGGTATCGCCCACGTGGATGGTCCAGGCACGAACTTCTTTCACACCGGCTGTGAAATAAGTTTGTAAGCCTAATAGCCGGTAGGCCGAGCGGATCAGTCGGTTCAGACCTGGCTCAGTCTGACCCAGTTCTTGCAGGAATAACAAGCGGTCTTCGTCGCCCATTTCGCTCAGCTCGGCTTCCAGCTTGGCACTGATGGCCACCACCGGTGCGTTTTGGGCGGCGGCAAAGGCTTGCAGGCGTTCGAGCAGGGGGTTGTTCTCAAAGCCGTCTTCGGCCACATTGGCCACAAACATGGCGGGTTTGGCGGTAATCAAGAAGAACTGTTTGAGCAGTGGCAATTCTTCTTTGCTGAAGTCTAGTGTGCGCACCGGCTTGGCTTCGTTGAGCGCAGCCTGGCATTTTTCTAGGATCGCCACTAGTTTGATGGATTCTTTGTCGCCCGAGCGCGCGGTCTTGGTCACGCGGTGCAAGGCTTTTTCCACGCTGGACAGGTCGGCCAGGCAGAGTTCGGTTTGTATCACTTCGATGTCCGCAATCGGATCGACCCGGCCGGCAACGTGGATCACGTTGTCGTCCTCAAAGCAGCGCACCACATTGATGGTGGCGTCGGTTTCGCGGATATGGGCCAGAAATTTGTTGCCCAAGCCTTCGCCCGTGCTCGCCCCGGCGACCAAACCGGCGATGTCCACAAACTCCACAATCGCGGGCACCACGCGCTCGGGTTGGACGATATCGGACAGTTGCGCCAGCCGCAAATCGGGCACTTCGACCACGCCCACATTCGGCTCGATGGTGCAAAACGGGTAGTTTTCTGCGGCGATGCCAGCCTTGGTCAGCGCGTTAAACAGGGTCGATTTACCGACATTGGGCAGGCCTACGATGCCGCATTTCATGGGAGAGTCCTTCGTTTTGGGAGGTCCGCACGCGCAGATGGCGCTTCGGGAGGGAGTGCGCCCCTGCTGTGCGGGGCGGCCTGCATTGTAATAAACGCGGTTTTTGGCGGCTTTTGCACCTGGCGCGGCAAGGGCGCTGTGTGCTAAACCACTAATTAGTTGCCCCATCCGATTGGTGTGAACTTGTTCTTCTCAGTGCGAAGCACTCTACTTGCACGCATGGGGACGCTAGGCCAAGGGGATTACAGGCCGCTTCTACAATGGCCCGCATGGCACGACCTTTCGATGTTTGCATACGAGGCGCCGGCATTGTCGGGCGTGCGCTAGCTTTGCAATTGGCGGCCAAACGGCTGCGCGTGGCTCTTGTCGATCCACAGGCTGGGGACCCGTCCAGCGGGCACAGCGATGTACGCGCGTATGCGCTCAATACAGCCTCCCGCGCGCTATTGGAATCCTTGCGCTGTTGGCCCGATGCGCAGCATGCCACCCCTGTGGTGTCGATGCAGGTATTTGGCGATAAAGGCGGCGCACTGCGCTTTGATGCGGCGGACCAAGGCGCCCCAGCGCTTAATTGGATGGTGGACGTACCCGCATTGGAAGCGCTCCTGGTGCAGGCGCTGGGCTTTCAAAGCCTAGTGACCGTGATGCACGAGCCCTGTGCGGCGCCGTTGACGGTGATTTGCGAAGGCAAGGCCAGCAGCACGCGCGAGGAATTGGGCGTGGAATTTGAGGTGCAAGCCTATCCGCAACACGCCCTGGCGGCGCGCGTGGCCTGCGCTGTGTCGCATCAGCAAGTGGCCCGACAATGGTTTTCAGAGCACCAAGGCCAGGGCGAAATTTTGGCCATGTTGCCTCTGGACGGCGAACAAGGCAGCGCCTGCGCACTGGTCTGGTCGCTCAGCCTCGAACGAGCGCAGGCTATGCAAGCAGCGTCGGAAGAAGTTTTTTGCCAGGAGTTGGGCGCCGTCAGCAGCGAGTCTCTGGGTGCCTTAACGCTGATCAGCGCGCGCAGCGTTTGGCCTTTGCAAAGTGCCAGCGCGCAGCAGTGGTGTGGCACCCATGCCCAAGGCGCTTGGGTGCTGGCTGGTGATGCGGCGCACACCGTGCATCCATTGGCCGGCCAGGGTTTGAACCTCGGCCTGGGCGACGTGGCGGCTTTGGCCCAAGTGCTCGATACGCGGCCCTACTGGCGCAGCGTGGGCGATATGCGCTTGCTGCGGACTTATCAGCGTGAGCGCAAGACCGCACTGGCGTTGGTCGGTGGCGTGGGTGATGCCATGCAACAGATTTTTTACCAGCAATCGCCCTTGCTTGCTTCGGCGCGCAACTGGGGCATGTCGGCTTTTTCCCGCAGCGGGCCCATCAAGCAAATGGTGGCGCGCAAAGCTATGGGTTTGCGGACCTAATCATTTCAATGGATCCATCTCAATGAAACTACAAAGCGCTTTTACGACATTGGCTTGCGTGCTGGCCTTCTCTAACTGTGCCCTCGGCCAAGAGGATCTGATTCGGAAAAACCTGCCAGCCCGTTTGCCTCAGTTCAAACAAATTGATGAAGTGCGCAAGTCGGAAATTCCCGGTTTGTATGAAGTGCGTGTCGACGGCACCGAGATTTTTTACACCGATGCCAAGGCGGATTTTCTGATCGAGGGTAGCCTGATCGATACCCGCAACAAGCGCAACCTGACCGAAGAGCGGGTGGAAAAATTGACGGCTATCAAGTTTGATAGCTTGCCGCTAAAAGACGCGTTTACCGTGGTGCGTGGTAATGGCGAGCGCAAGATGGCAGTGTTCGAAGACCCCAATTGCGGCTACTGCAAGCGCTTTGAACGGGATTTGCAGAAAGTAGACAACGTCACCATTTATATGTTTTTGTACCCTATTTTGGGTGCGGATTCGGTGGAAAAATCCAAAGCCATCTGGTGCGCTAAAGACCGTGGCACGGCCTGGCTGGACTGGATGTTGCGCGATCAATCTGTTAGCTCCACAGCCGGTGGGTGCGACGCCACCGCGCTCAGCCGCAACGTCGAGTTGGGCCGCAAATACAAAATCAATGGCACGCCAACTTTGCTGTTTACCAATGGCAGCCGCGTACCCGGTGCGGTAGATGCCAAAAAGGTGGAGCAAATGCTGGCCCAGGCGGCTAAGGGCTGAGCAAATGCCGCGTGAGTCAACCATGAGCACTCGTCGTGTGAGCCTCTCCAAGCCTGATGCGCAATTCGCACAGGCAGCCGTGCATTACCGGGTGGAAGTGCTCAGCCATCGCGCGCACCTATGGCAAGTCACCATGACGATTGCCGAGCCGGCCAGCAACCAGGGTTTGCGCCTGCCGGTATGGATTCCGGGCAGCTACTTGGTGCGTGAATTTTCTCGCCACTTGCAAGGCTTGCAATGCAGCCAGCGCGGACGCGCCGTGCCACTAACCCAGTGTGACAAAGCTAGCTGGTTAGCGGCTTGTGATAGCGCCCAGCCCTTGGAAGTGCGTTACCAGGTGTATGCTTTTGACAACTCGGTGCGCACCGCTTGGCTTGATGATGTGCGTGGTTTTTTCAATGCCACTAGCTTATGCCTGATGGCACAGGACCAGACGGGCCGATCCCATGCGCTGGAGTTAGCGCGCGGCCAGGACATGAAAGGCTGGCAGGTCGCCACAGGCTTGGTGCCGCAGCGCGTCGATGTAGCAGGTTTTGGAAGCTACCTGGCCGCGGACTATGACGAATTAGCCGACTGCCCGGTGGAAATGGGCGCGTTCTGGAGTGGCGAATTCATGGCCTGCGGCGTACCGCATCGCTTTGTGGTGGCTGGGGCTTTGCCTTCGATGGACGGAGAACGCTTGCTTCGGGATGTGCAAGAAATTTGCGAAACCCAGATTGGCTTTTGGCATGGGAACGGATCTAAGCTAGCCAAGGGTTTGGCCAAGCGGGTTCCTTTTTCGCGCTACGTATTTATGCTGTACGCCGTCGATGCAAGCTATGGGGGCTTGGAGCACCGCAACTCCACTGCTTTGATAGCGAACCGGCGCGACCTGCCGCGCCAGGGTGATGCGAAAAGCAGCGAGGGCTACACCACCTTGCTCGGGCTGATCAGCCATGAGTATTTCCACACATGGAATGTCAAGCGCTTGCGGCCCGCTGAGTTTGCGCGTTACGACTACACGCAGGAAAATTACACCGAGCTGCTCTGGTTTTTTGAAGGCTTTACCAGTTATTACGACGACTTGCTGCTACGCCGCGCTGGCCTCATAGATGATGCGACCTACGTCAAACTGTTGGGCAAAACCATCAATCAGGTGGCGCAAACGCCAGGGCGCTTGGTGCAAAGCGTGGCGCAGGCAAGTTTTGATGCTTGGATCAAATACTACCGCTCGGACGAAAACACGCCCAATCTGACCGTCAGTTATTACACCAAGGGCGCCTTGATCGCCCTGTGTCTGGATCTGAAACTTCGAGCGGAGGGAAAAACCCATTTGGATGCGGTGATGCGCGCCTTGTGGACGCGCTGCGCCGGTGGCCCGATGACGCAGGAGGACCTGCTGGCGGTGTTGCATGAACTCTCAGGACGTTCTTGGAGTAGTGAAATCAAGGCCTGGGTCCACAGTGCGCGCGAGTTGCCTTTGAAAGCCCTGTTGACTGGGCAGGGCCTGGAAGTGCATGAAGAACCCGCTGCGATGGCGCAGCGACTGGGCATTCGTACCGAGGACGCAGGCAGTGCCGTGAAGATCAAAATGGTGCTGCACGGCGGTGCGGCGCAGGCGGCGGGCTTGATGGCGGGCGATGAATGGCTGGGTGTCGGCCTGGCCGCCGGACGCGGGAGCGCATCAGAGTGGCGCCTCACTAAGTTGGATGAATTAGGCGCCTTATTAGGCCAGCAAAAGCGCTTTACGGCCTTGGTTTCGCGGGACAAGCGTTTGTTGCGCTTATCGGTAGCCTTACCGGCCAAGGCTTGGACATGGCGCTTAGTTTGCCCTCAGCACGCCGAGGCGCAATGGCCCGCGGCCTGAGCAGCGTGCACGCCTGGCCTTGGGATCCTTGCTAGCAGATGCCTTGGGTATAGTGCGGCGAATCCATCTCCATAAAGCACGCCAAGACCATGCCCTACCAGCTCATCCAAACCCGTACCGAGGCCGACAAAGTCGGTGTGATCACCTTACATCGGCCCCAGCAACTCAACGCGCTCAACGACCAGTTAATGGACGAATTGGGACACGCATTAAAGGCCTTCGATGCAGATCCAGCGATTGGCTGCATGGTCATTACCGGGAGTGAAAAGGCCTTCGCGGCGGGCGCAGACATTGGTGCTATGGCCAATTACAGTTTTGCCGATGTCTACCAAGGAGATTACATCACCCGCAATTGGGAAATTTTGCGCAGCATTCGCAAGCCGGTGATCGCTGCGGTGAGTGGGTTTGCATTGGGTGGCGGCTGTGAATTGGCCATGCTTTGCGATTTCATCATTGCCGCCGACAACGCGCGTTTTGGTCAACCAGAGATCAAACTAGGCGTGATTCCAGGTGCTGGCGGAACGCAGCGTTTGCCGCGTGCGCTTGGCAAATCCAAGGCTATGGATATGGTGCTCACCGGGCGCATGATGGACGCTACAGAAGCAGAGCGCGCTGGCCTAGTCAGTCGCATCGTTCCGCTGGACAAATTAATGGAGGAAACGCTGGCAGCGGCCCTCATGATTTGTGCTTATTCCCAAATCGCTACGCGCGCCGCCAAAGAGGCGGTCAACCGTAGCTTTGAAGGTAGTCTGGCCGATGGCGTGCATTTTGAGCGCCGCCTATTTCATGCCTTATTTGCGACCGCTGACCAAAAAGAAGGTATGGATGCCTTTGTCAACAAACGCAAACCGGTGTTCACACACCGCTAAGCCTGCGACTGTTTTTTATGCTTGCAGAGCGGCTTGGGCCACCGCCTTGGTGTCGGCAGTTTCCATAATTTTTAGAAACCCGCTGATCTCAAATACATCCCGGACCGCAGGGGACAGTTCACACAAAAGGAGGCGACCACCCACTTGGCGTGCGCGTTTGGCAGCCACCAAGATTAAACGCAAGCCGGAACTGGAGATGTAGCTCAGGGATGAAAAATCGATTAATACTTTATCTTCTGCGGATTGAAATAAGCCATTAATGGTTTTTTCTAAAGATAAAAAAGTACTAGTGTCTAAGCGACCGACAAGCTTCAAGTGTTGGACGCCGTTCATGGTTTCAAGTTGAAATTCAAAGCTCATTTTCTTGCCTTCATTTAAGGGTTGGATGGGATGCAGCGTCTGGGCGCACTCAATGCGTTAGCATCTTTCTTAAGGTAATCAGATTGCCGGTTCCGTCATAGCTTGCAGATGCATCATCCATTAAAGAACGGACCAAATGCACGCCTAAGCCGCCGATGGGACGGGCTTCCACCGATGCGTCCAAATCAGGCTGTGGAACCTGATTAAAAGGGTCAAACTGCGGCGCATCGTCTTTCACCAGAATTTCTAACCACTCCTGTGTGCGAATGATGCGGATTTGAATCAAATGGTCCGGGGCATTAGCCAAGCCGTATTGAATCGTATTGGTGATTAACTCTTCCAGGCAAAGATTTGCAGAAAATGCGAGGTCGGGTCTGTCTGCAATGACGTCTTCTACGGAAACTGCCAGTTCCCCGAACATCACGATTTGCGACGGCATGCTGTAGTTCAACAGCAGTTTCGATTCTGCTTGTTGCGAGTGCGGCTTGTTCATAGGTGTCCTCTTAGTTGACAAAAAATCTTGGTATTAAATGGCGGGATCTAAGTTCTGATACTCTGTATTTTTTCGGCACAAGACTAGGCAGGTGAGGTCGTCGGAGGCCTCGGCGCCGGCTACAAACAAGGCCACATCCTGGATCAGGCTGTCAACGATCACTTTGGCATCACCTTGCGTTGGGCTCTCACTGAGCCATTGAATCAAGCGCTCTTCGCCATAGGCGACGTCCTGGTGTGAGAATGCTTCTGTGACACCATCGGTGAACATGAGTAGGGCATCGCCCTGGCTTAAACAGGCTATGTGTTCGCTGTAATGCATGTCGGGCAATACCCCGAGGGCCATATCCATACTGGTCGTGAGTGTTTCTACTGTGCCGCCTTCACGCCGGATAAGCGGTGCATGGTGCCCCGCGCTGGCATACACCAGGGTTCCGTCTCTGGGATCGTATAAGGCATAACAGGCCGTAACGAATAAATCCATGGGGTTGCGCGCACACAACAAATCATTGGCCAGTGCCAACACCTGTGCCGGTGTTCGCACCGTGAGTGCCGAGTCCAACAACACGGTACGTGAGACTGCCATGAAAAACGCCGCCCCTACCCCTTTGCCGGACACATCCGCTACGAGTATTCCATGGCGCCCATCCGGAAGAGGGAAACAATCGTAAAAGTCTCCGCCTAGCTCGCGCGCTGGATGCATACAAGCATGGACGGACCAAGTCGTATCGCTGGGAAAAACTTGCGGCAGTATGGCTAATTGAACGCTGCGTGCCAGATTGAGTTCTTCGTGTACCCGATGATTGACAGCGTAGAGTTCCTCGTTTTTATTGCCGAGGGCGTCTACCAATGTCTTTAGATCGCGCTCGCGCGTCTGGTTTTGCTCCTCAATCGTTTGTACCAGTCGCTCGGTTTCCTGCGCCATGGTGTTGAAATTGCTTGCTAACAGCCTGAGCTCGTCCTGGCTTTTGAGTTTGATGCGCACATCTCTTTGGCCTGCACAAAAAGCATTGGTTCCACGGGAAAGCGCGATGACTGATTTCAGGGTGCCAAGGTAGAACCCATAGTTCGTGTAAGCGATCCAAAAAGCCGCGATTGACAAAGTCCAGACTAATTCACGGTAGCCATCCCGAAAAGACTTGGTTCGTGACAAAGACTCTTCCTGGATCAAACCTATTCCCTGTTCCATCATCCCTTGCGCCAGCTTTATATTGCCTAGGGTCGCGCTGCGCAATTGTTCCGTTACTTCAATGCGCTCAGCGGCAGTGGCTCGCGCGTCCTGCAACTGGTCTAATAAATCTTGTTGCACCATCAGCCCGATGATCAGTGGCTCGACATTCAATACACCAGTGATCTGGGTCGCAGACGCGGCGTGCGAAGGCCAAAAAATCCTTGACCAGCGCGTTGTGCTCTTATCCCACGCCATCGCATTTATATCTTGCAAACGGCTCATCGCTAAGCGTATTTGCGGGATGCTGTCGTTGAGCCCTTGCTGGTCTCTATTTAACTGCTTCAAATCCGGCGCTGCATTTCTGCGCATCGCCGTATTTTGGGATGCCAAGTTGCGCATGACGGCTGGCAGGTCGTCGCTGAGAAAATCGAACGCAATATCTAGGTCTTCGGAAAGTTTGCGGTGATGATGGCGTGCGTTTTCCTGCATCAACGCAACTAGGAGCGCGATGGATTTATCGCAAATGGCGGGGTCTATCTGCTCCTTATCCAGGGCTAGCTGGTATTTTGTATAGGACCATTCACGCCATAAACGGCTTGCGATCAAGGTCTCCTCTCGACTATGTAAAGAGCGCATCAATAGGTCTATGTTCTGCGCAACTTCATCACCCGGAAATTCGTTGTTGCCGGAATTTACGATCTGAATTTTTATCTGTAAGACTTGATTCAATAGACCATAGGTGAGTACTAGATTTTCCACGCCTTCCTGCTGGCTTTCGCTGCGTTTGACATTTTCTTGATGTATTTTGAATAAGGGAATGGAGAGATAAACCGCAGCAAAAAGTACTACGATTCCCGTGACCCAATATTTCCAAGCAAAGCTGATCTGCCATCCCAACCATATGGCCGGGGTCATGAACAGGAGGCGGGCGGACTTCATGGCAGTAAATAAGGGTCGATTCAATGGGTTGCTGTTTGAGAAATAGGTGGCGTATCGGACGCATCCATAAAACGTTATGCGACAAGTCAATTCACTCACGCGCAATTTTTTGGAGTGCTGCGGCAATCATAAAATATTTCAAATTAAAAATTAAAATTAAAAACGTGATATTTAAATAAAACAAGCAATACAGTTTTATCGACACAAAATTTTTCTGAAAATCGCATCCGGGTTTGGATGTTTGCCCGGTTGAGCTTGGCCTGACTTGGCATTGCCTACTATCGGGCTGGCGTGTAAAACGGTGATGTGCCGCTCGCGCTGCCGAATGTCATCCTGTCGCCTGAGAGGCCGGGGTGTGCTGTATCCCTTGCAAAGATTAGGATTTCGTTATAATTTATGCCTTCGGTGATATAGCTCAGTTGGTTAGAGCGCAGCATTCATAATGCTGATGTCGGTGGTTCAAATCCACCTATCACCACCAAATGATTCGGCAAAAGGGGCGCTTCGGTGCCCTTTTTGCTTATTTCCGTAGCAGCCTCTGGACAAAACCATGAATCGCTGGACCTTTGCGAAAATTGCTTGGGCACGCCACACCAATGCCCGCCCGCAGTCGTATGAGTGGGTAGCTACGCAATCCAGTTTTCTCTTTCCAAGCTCGGAATCGGCTGGCAACATGATTTGGGGAAGAGGCTCGCGCACGCAACGTGGCAATGGTGGCAACTGACGCAAGGGGATCCCCGATGACAAAAAAAGTATTTATCAAGACCTTTGGCTGCCAAATGAACGAGTACGACTCGGACAAGATGGTTGACGTCCTTGGTGCGGCCGAGGGCTATGAGAAAACCGCGCTGATCGAGGAAGCGGACCTAATTCTGTTTAACACCTGCTCAGTCCGTGAAAAAGCGCAGGAAAAAGTTTTTTCCGATCTTGGCCGCGCACGTCAGCTGCGCAAGAAAGGTGCGCAGATCGGCGTGGGTGGGTGCGTAGCGAGCCAGGAGGGCGCTGCGATTATTGCGCGCGCACCCTACGTGGATTTGGTATTTGGCCCGCAGACGCTGCACCGCCTGCCTGAGATGCTCAAGCAAAGGCGCTTGCAGGATCAGCCGCAGGTGGATATCAGCTTTCCTGAAATCGAAAAATTTGACCACTTGCCACCGGCCAAAAAAGAAGGCGCCTCTGCCTTTGTCAGCGTGATGGAAGGGTGCTCTAAGTACTGTAGCTATTGTGTGGTGCCTTACACCCGCGGCGAGGAAATCAACCGGCCCTTTGAGGACGTGTTGGTTGAGGTGGCCGGTCTGGCCGAACAGGGTGTGAAGGAAATCACTTTGCTGGGGCAGAACGTCAACGCTTACCGTGCACCGATGGGCAGCAGCGGCGTGGTGGCCGATTTTGCAAGTTTGCTGGAGTACGTGGCTGAAATACCTGGCATTGAGCGTATTCGCTTTACTACCAGCCACCCCAATGAATTCACCCCGGCGCTGATTGCGGCATACGCTCACATTCCTAAACTGGTGAGCCATTTACACCTTCCTGTGCAACATGGTTCGGATCGCATTTTGATGGCGATGAAGCGCGGTTACACCGCTATGGAATACAAAAGCACGATCCGTAAGTTACGAGTGATACGCCCCAACTTGGCCCTGAGTAGCGATTTCATCGTCGGATTCCCCGGCGAGACGGATACCGATTTCGCCAAGCTGATGCAGCTCATTGAAGAGCTCCAGTTCGACAACAGTTTCAGCTTCATTTTCAGTCCTAGGCCAGGTACACCTGCAGCCAATTTGGCCGACGACACGCCCCATACCGTGAAACTAGAGCGACTGCACAAGGTGCAAGCGGCGATCAACACCAGTATCTCGCGCATCAGCGAAAGCCTGCTGGGCAGTACGCAGCGCATTTTGGTCGAAGGCCCTTCCAAGCGGGATGGCAGCGAATTGATGGGGCGCACCGAATGCAACCGGGTCGTCAATTTCGCTGGCCCGGCGCGAATGGTGGGGCAATTGACGGATGTCCGGATTACTGAAACGCGCACTTATTCGCTGCGCGGTGAGGTGTTGACGCAAGGAGGATAGGACGATGGCACTCAGAAGGTATCTCTACTTTTTTGCCTTGCTGGTGATCGCTTTTACAGGATTAGCCCGCGCCGCGCAGCCTTTGCCGACGGTACCCGTAATTGACCTGCCGCGTTATTTGGGAAACTGGTTCGAAATAGCCAAGTTTCCAAACTGGTTTCAGCGTAAATGTGTCGCTAAAACCCGTGCCGAATACAGCTTGCGCAGCGATGGCTCGATGCAGGTCACCAATCGTTGCACCCTGGCATCCGGAAAAGTCGATGAAGCGATAGGGACAGCGCGCCAGATGGGCAGCGCGAGCTCACCCAAACTGCAAGTGCGCTTTGCGCCCGATTGGTTGTCCATGATTCCCGCCGTTTGGGGAGATTACTGGATCGTCGCCCTGGATGAAAATTACCAATGGGTCGCAGTTAGTGAACCGCAGCGCGAGTATTTGTGGGTTTTATCGCGTACGCCGCGCATGGACCCCCGAACCTATGGCGACTTGTTGATTCGCTTAAGCAGCCTAGGCTTGGACGTACAAAAGCTGGAACTGACCGCCCAAGACTGATTAGTCGCGTATGACTTGCCAGCTTATCGGCAAGCGCTAACGGGATTTAGTGCGCTGCTGCGCGCCTTGCGGTTCACCCGGCAGACCGCAATAAATTGAATTCGCGGTGCAGGCAGCCCTGGCCAGGTTGCCAGACTAAAAAGGCATTTTGGGCATACCTCTCATAGAGGCCATACGCTTCATCATTTTCATCATCCCGCCGCCGCTCATTTTTTTCATCATGTCCTGCATTTGCTCAAACTCTTTGAGCATCCGGTTGACCTCTTGCACTTGCACCCCGGCCCCGGCCGCAATGCGGCGCTTGCGGGTGGCTTTGATCAGATCGGGTTTACGGCGCTCAAGGGGCGTCATGCTGTGGATGATGCCTTCCTTGCGGCGGATGTCTTTTTCCGCTCTGTCCATGTCCACCTGACCGGCTTTCGCGGCCATAGCCGCCGGGAGCTTGTCCATCAGGCTGGATAGACCGCCCATTTGTTTCATCTGCTGGATTTGACTCAGGAAATCATTGAGGTCAAAGCTGGCGCCGCTTTTTACTTTGGCAGCCAGCTTTTGGGCCGCTTCGACATTCACGCCGGCGGTGACCTGCTCGACTAAAGCGACGATATCGCCCATGCCCAGAATACGACCGGCGTGGCGGTCGGCGTCAAAAACTTCTAGGCCGTCAATTTTTTCGCTGGTACCGGCGAACTTGATGGGTGCGCCCGTGACCTGGCGCACCGAGAGCGCCGCGCCGCCACGGGAATCGCCATCGGTTTTGGTCAGAATAATGCCAGTCAGCGGCAGGGCTTCTTTAAAGGCTTTGGCGGTGTTGATGGCGTCCTGCCCCTGCATGGCGTCTACCACAAACAAGGTTTCAATCGGGTGCAGGGCGGCGTGCAGTGCTTGTATTTCTTGCATCAGCGCCTCGTCAATCGCCAGACGACCGGCGGTATCGACTAGCAGGACGTCAAAGAAGTGCCGCTTGGCATAGTCCAACGCCGCCAGCGCAATGGCGACGGGTTTTTGATCCGGACTGCTCGGAAAAAATTCAGCTCCGGCCTGGGCGGTCACGGTTTTGAGCTGTTCAATGGCCGCTGGGCGGTAGACGTCGCCGGAGACGGTAAGCACTTTTTTCTTGCGCTTGTCTATCAGGTGCTTGGCCAGTTTGGCGGTGGTGGTAGTTTTACCGGCGCCTTGCAGGCCGGCCATCAAAATTACTGCTGGCGGTTGTACTGCCAGGTTGATATCGCTGATGCCCTGGCCCATCGTGCTGGCCAGTTCCTGGTTGACGATACTGACCAGCAATTGCCCCGGTTGCAAAGATCCCAGCACCTCGCGGCCAAGCGCTTTTTCTTTGACGCGGGCGATAAAGTCGCGCACCACCGGCAGCGCGACATCGGCCTCCAATAAGGCCATGCGCACTTCACGCAACATTTCGCTGACATTGTCCTCGGTGATGCGGGACTGGCCTCGTAAAGTCTTGACCAGTCGGGACAGTTTGTCAGTAAGGGCGGAGGCCATAGGTTTCCAGTGCGGGATATTGGCAGGGGCGGCAGTTGCTGAGGTGTCGCCCTCAAGGAGACAAAAGGCTAAACTGTCACCATGATTTTAGACAGTGCATCCTCCCTCAGCATAGGCTTGGCCTTGCTCGCGGTGTTTGCCTACCTGTGGCCGGCACTGCGGGTGCTTTCCCAGGGCGGCTTTGCTGCCCGCATCTGGGTCGTTCTGGCCTGGCTTGCGCATGGGGCTACGTTAGTCTTGGCTTTTGCCGATACCCCTGCGCGTTTCGGCTTTGCTCCAGCCTTGTCGGTGACGGCTTGGTTGATTGCGACTAGCTATGCGGTTGAAAGTCAGGTTTTTCCTCAATTGCCCGCCCGCTGGGCCTTGAGTGCGATGGGCGCAATCTCCGTAGTGCTGGCCCTGCTGTTTCCCGGAAATGCACTGCCACTGACGACTTCTGCCTGGCTGCCTCTGCACATGGCGGTGGCGATATCTTGCTACGGTTTAATGGGTGCGGCTGCGGTTCATGCCTGGTTTATGACGCGTGCAGAAGCGCGGATTCGTCAGGGCATAGAGACCCAGGGAGGTTTGCCGCTGCTCACCTTGGAGCGATTGACTTACCGTTTTGCTGCCGCTGGTTTTGTGCTTTTGACGGTCACACTGTTTGTCGGCTACCTGTTCGGCGACTTGGTATATGGTCATGACCATGCGTGGCGTTGGGACCATAAAACCGTACTTTCACTCCTGTCCTGGCTTACGTTTGCCATCCTTTTGATCGGCCGGATGCGTTTTGGCTGGCGCGGGCGGCGCGCGGTTTATCTTTTATATACGGGAACCGCATTTTTGTTCTTAGCCTATGTGGGCTCACGTTTTGTGCTGGAAGTAATTCTGGGGCGCAGCCCCTGAAAGCCCCATGAAATACCTGCTGTTGTTCTTGCTAGGCATGCTGATCGTCTGGCAGTGGCGTACCCACCGTTCGGCTAAAGAGAAGGAGCCTCAAGCAGGATCACCGCAGCGCCCAATAGAAATGGTCCCCTGTAAGCATTGCGGAACCCATGTGGCAGCGCAAGAGGCCACGCAAGGCACGGAGGGCCTTTATTGCAGTCCGGCGCATCGGCGATTGAATGAGCTCTGACACCGATAGGCGCCTGTATTACGGTATCGAGGCCATCACGTGACGCGCGCACCCGAACCCTCTCTTCATGGAGCTCCCTGGGTCGACGGTTGGCACCCGCAAGCACAGCGCTTGGAGTCGCCTAACTTTGGCGCCCGTCCCCTAGGAACGGTAATTGACCTAGTCCTGATTCACTCCATCAGTCTGCCGCCGGGCGTTTATGGGGGCGATGCGGTGTCTCGCTTATTTATCAACCGCTTGGATTGGGATGCGCACCCCTATTTCCAGAGTATTCGCGGCCTGCAGGTTTCTGCCCACTTTTTGATTACCCGCACCGGCCAACTATCGCAGTTTGTCAGTTGTGAGGCGCGCGCTTGGCATGCGGGTGTCTCATCCCACCTAGGCAGGGACAATTGCAATGATTATTCCATTGGCGTTGAGCTGGAGGGACTGGAAGGGGAGAACTTCGAACCGAACCAATATAGCCGCCTTCGTCAATTGCTCATCGACCTGAGCGGCAACTATCCCATACGCTACTTGGCCGGCCATAGCCATGTTGCACCGGGGAGAAAAATCGATCCCGGGGATGGCTTTGAGTGGGGCCAAATGGCCCAAGTAGCGTCAGATTTACATCTTGAATTGCCCTAGCGGTAAATTTCTTGGATGAATTGGGTTTTTGCAACAACGCCCCAAAAAAGTGCGATGCCAAAGCTTCAACTTCACCCCGAGCCTTGATTTACCTGCATGGATGCTAGGCAACCCAGCCAAACTCCCGTGCTGGTGGGAGTTTTTCTCTAAAAATAGCTTATTCACAAGCCTTAACGCGCGTTTCAAATGGTGAGATGGAGGCAGTTTGGCGCGGCTGTTTTTGCCCTCGAGCAAACTCAATGTAAAAATGAAGCAATCCGTCGCTGTACACTACCTGTAGTGGCTTGCGCGCTAGCCAGACACCAGATATAGTGTTGCCAGACAGTGAGAGGTTCGCATCGACATGCGCATACAACCCCCTCCGTAGGCCTGACATCGTTGATAAATTTCCGGATTACAAAAAGCCCATCATGCAATCAATTTCGACTCTTAGCCACGCTACCGTGATGCCTCCTCCCGCCAGCGCACAGTTTTCGCATGAATCCACTCCCAGTCCCCTCACCAGTTACCAAATAATTCGCCGCAATGGCGCGGTAGTGCCTTTCGAGCCGAACAAAGTTGCAGTAGCCATCATGAAAGCCTCACTGGCAGTGCACGGCACGCAGGGTGCAGCCTCGGCCAGCATCCGAGAGACGGTGGATGCGCTCACCCAGCAAGTTATTCGTGCGCTGATGCGTTCACGCCCTGCAGGAGGCACCTTCCATATTGAAGACGTTCAGGACCAAGTTGAACTCGGTCTCATGCGTGGCGGCCACCACGAGGTTGCGCGCGCCTACGTGCTCTACCGCGAAAGGCGCGCTCAGGAGCGAGCTAAGCAGCAAGCCCAAGTGACTCCGGTTGCTCCCGCCTTGCATGTGATAGACCAAGGGCAGCGTGTTGCATTGGATATGCAAGCGTTAACCGAGCGGATACGTACCGCGTGTGAGGGCCTAGGCGCAGAGGTCAAGGCCGAACCTATTATTTCGGAAACACTGCGTAATCTTTACGATGGAGTGCCGGTCGATGAGGTGTACAAAGCGTCGATTCTGGCTGCCCGGACCCTGATTGAGAAAGACCCGGATTACACCTATGCCACGGCACGCCTGCTGTTTCATACGATTTCGCGCGAGGTCTTGGGGCACGATGTGCCTACGGCCCAAATGCAGCAGGCCTATGTCAACTATTTTCCAGATTTCATCAAAAAAGGCGTGCAATTTGAACTGCTCGACGAACAGTTGATGCATTTCGATTTAAAGCGCTTGGCCGGCGCACTGAAAGCGGAACGCGACTTGCAGTTTGACTACCTCGGTCTGCAAACCTTGTACGACCGCTACTTCCTCCATAACCAAAAGATGCGTATTGAATTGCCACAGGCCTTTTTCATGCGTGTGGCTATGGGCCTTTCACTGAAGGAGACGGATCGTGAAACCCGCGCGATAGAGTTTTATGAAATCCTCTCCTCATTTGATTTCATGTCGAGCACTCCCACCTTGTTCAATAGTGGCACCTTGCGCTCGCAACTGTCCTCTTGTTATCTGACGACAGTGCCGGACGATCTGGACGGTATCTATGAATCTATCAAGGAAAACGCCTTACTTTCGAAGTTTGCCGGCGGACTGGGCAACGACTGGACACGTGTGCGTGCCTTGGGTTCCCGCATCAAAGGCACCAACGGCGAATCCCAAGGTGTGGTGCCATTTCTCAAAGTGGTGAACGATACCGCTGTGGCAGTGAATCAGGGCGGCAAGCGCAAAGGTGCGGTCTGTACCTATTTGGAAACTTGGCACCTAGATATAGAGGAGTTTTTGGAGCTGCGCAAAAATACGGGTGACGATCGTCGTCGTACGCATGATATGAATACCGCGAACTGGATTCCAGACTTGTTCATGCGCCGCGTGATGGAAAAAGGCCAATGGACGCTTTTCTCCCCATCTAATGTGCCGGACCTGCATGACAAATTCGGCGCTGATTTTGAAACGGCTTACGTGGCCTATGAACAGCAGGCTGCGCGCGGTGAAATCAAACCTTCGCGCACCTTGGAAGCCAGTGATTTATGGCGCAAGATGCTGACCATGTTGTTCGAAACCGGACATCCCTGGATTACTTTCAAAGATGCCTGTAATGTGCGCTCTCCGCAGCAACATGCCGGCGTGGTCCATTCAAGCAATCTGTGTACGGAGATCACCCTCAATACATCAGATACCGAAACGGCGGTTTGTAACCTGGGTTCGGTCAATTTGCTGCAGCATCTTAAAGACGGCGCGCTGGATCATGACAAACTCAAACGCACGATTACCACGGCGATGCGCATGCTCGACAACGTGATTGACATCAACTATTACGCTGTGAAGAAGGCGCGTGATTCCAACGTCCGCCATCGGCCGGTGGGCTTGGGAGTGATGGCTTTTCAAGACAGCCTTTACGCATTGCGTATTCCCTACGCCAGCGATGCGGCTGTGCAGTTTGCCGATACGTCCATGGAGGCCGTGAGTTATTACGCTTATTGGGCATCGACCGAGTTGGCGCGCGAGCGCGGAAGCTATTCGAGCTTCAAAGGCTCACTATGGGATCGTGGGATCTTGCCTTTGGACACGCTGGACATGCTAGCTAAAGAGCGTGGTGGCTATGTCGAGGTAGACCGTTCTTCGACCATGGACTGGGATGCCTTGCGCCGCAAAATTGCCAAGGACGGTATGCGCAACTCCAACTGCGTGGCGATTGCGCCCACGGCGACGATCTCCAACATCATCGGTGTGGATGCGTCGATTGAGCCGTGTTTCGGCAATCTCTCTGTTAAGTCCAATCTGTCAGGCGAGTTCACGGTGGTGAACAGCTATCTGGTGCGCGATCTCAAGCGCATCGGCTTGTGGGACGATGTCATGGTCATGGATCTCAAACACTTTGACGGTTCTTTGAGCCCTATGGACCGCGTCCCCAATGAGATTAAGCAACTGTACGCCACGGCGTTTGAAGTCGAGACGCATTGGTTAGTAGAAGCAGCGGCGCGTCGCCAAAAATGGATTGACCAGGCTCAGTCACTGAATATTTATATGGCGGGTGCCTCCGGCAAAAAGCTGGACGAAACCTACAAGCTGGCTTGGATACGGGGACTAAAGACGACTTACTATTTGCGTACGATGTCGGCAACCCATGCGGAGAAATCCACGATCAGCTCGGGGCGCATGAATTCGGTGTCCTCAGCCCAATCTGCGGCGCCGTCTGGCGGCTCGCTGATGGCCGCAGCTGCTGCTGCGGCCCAGGAGCAAATGGAGCTCAGTGCTGGCGCAGCAACTGATATCAAGTTTTGCGGTGTCGATGACCCGACCTGCGAAGCGTGCCAATAAGTATTTGGCCAGCACAAGCCGTGTTGGCCCTGCATTCACCGCATGACGCACAGACGGCTGAATAGCAACCTTAGCAATAAACGTAATTAAAGACATTGGAACCACTATGTTGACTTGGGATGAAGAAGTAAAGCCGGCCGCAGCGCAGCCATTTATGCCACGCACTGCGGAGGAAGATGGCCTGATGACTGGCCACGCGCCTGGTCTGAATGCGCAGGCATTGGCGGCGGCGGTAGATGTGCCGGTGATGCCCGCAGCAATGCCGGCCCCGAATGTGAAGCCCTTCGCTGGGACGCAGGCAGCTTTCCAGCGCGTGCGCGCGTCCGACAAGCGCATCATTAACGGGCAGACCGATGTGAACCAGCTGGTACCTTTCAAGTACAAGTGGGCGTGGGAAAAATACCTGGCCACTTGCGCCAACCATTGGATGCCGCAAGAAGTCAATATGACCCGCGATATTGCCCTCTGGAAAGATCCCAATGGTTTGACCGACGACGAGCGCCGTATCGTGAAGCGCAATCTCGGATTCTTCGTGACGGCCGACTCCTTGGCCGCCAACAATATCGTGTTGGGGACCTACCGCCATATCACAGCACCTGAATGTCGTCAGTTTTTATTGCGTCAGGCCTTCGAGGAAGCGATCCACACCCACGCCTACCAATACATTGTTGAATCGCTGGGCCTGGACGAAAGTGAAATTTTCAGTGCGTATAACGAAGTCCAGTCGATCCGGGACAAGGACGAATTCCTGATTCCTTTTATTGAAGCCATCATGGACCCGCATTTCCATACTGGTACCCCGCAAACCGATCAAACGCTACTGAAGTCGCTGATTGTGTTTGCTTGCCTGATGGAAGGTTTGTTCTTTTATGTCGGTTTCACCCAAATTCTGGCGCTGGGGCGTCAGAACAAAATGACAGGTGCGGCGGAACAATACCAATACATTTTGCGGGATGAGTCCATGCACTGCAATTTCGGTATTGATCTGATCAATCAGTTGAAATTAGAAAACCCGCATCTATGGACGACTGAATTCAAAGCCGAGATCAAGGCCTTGTTTGAAAAAGCGGTCGAACTCGAATACCGCTATGCTGAAGACACGATGCCCCGCGGTGTCTTGGGCATGAATGCGTCGATGTTCAAAGGCTATTTGCGCTATATCGCCAACCGGCGTGCCACGCAGATCGGCTTGGATCCTTTATTTCCCCACGAAGAAAATCCTTTCCCCTGGATGAGCGAGATGATTGACTTGAAGAAAGAGCGTAATTTCTTCGAGACCCGAGTCATCGAGTACCAGTCGGGCGGGGCCTTGTCTTGGGATTGATGTTTTGACACCGGTTATTTCAATTCACAGCTCCACTGCAGCGTCTGCTGCCTGTGTGCGGGCTGCGTTACCCCGTTCATGTTGCTGGGAACCAACCCAACCACATGGATCTCTTTTTGCCCGAACCAGCGGCAAAAAGTGCTCTTTGTAAATTGATCAAGGAGATATTTATGGCAACTGCAAAAAAACCAGCCGCAAAAAAAGCGGCACCGGCAAAGAAGGTCGCTCCGGCTAAGAAAGCTGCTCCAGCGAAGAAAGCCGCTCCGGCTAAGAAGGCTGCTCCAGCGAAGAAAGCCGCTCCGGCTAAGAAAGCTGCTCCAGCGAAGAAAGCTGCTCCAGCGAAGAAAGCTGCTCCAGCGAAGAAAGCTGCTCCAGCGAAGAAAGCTGCTCCAGCGAAGAAAGCCGCTCCGGCTAAGAAAGCTGCTCCAGCGAAGAAAGCTGCTCCAGCGAAGAAAGCTGCTCCGGCTAAGAAGGCTGGTGCGAAAAAAGCGGCTGCGCCTGCAAAGCCTGCTGCCCCTGCGGCACAGACCACGCTCAATCCAAAGGCGGCTTGGCCTTTTCCGAGCGCTTCGAAGCCCTGATTTTCAGTCTTTGAACTCCAACCCGGCATGGTTCAAGCCTGCCGGGTTTTTTGTTCTCGACTTAATTAGGTAAGGAGGCTGTCATCAATATCCAGCCGTCCTGGCGATCGCTCACCTGCAAGCTGCAATAGGGCGCGTAGGACTCTTGCAATTGAGCGGCTTGTCGCTCCAATATTCCCGAAAGTAATAACTGCCCTCCGCCCTCTACCAGGCCACACAGCAATGGCGCTAGCACCTGGAGCGGAGAAGAAAGAATGTTGGCCACTACCAAGCCATAGCGGCCCTTGGTGCTGTCGGGCAGCCCGGCCCGCAGTAACACGCTATTGTTTTGCGCATTAGCCTGGGTGGCTTGTACGGCAGCCGGATCGATGTCTACAGCCGCGACATCGGTGGCGCCGAACTTCGCAGCGGCGATTGCCAAAATGCCGGACCCGCAGCCATAGTCCAGCACGGTCTCGGGCATAGGGTGCTTGGCGATCCATGCCAAGCACATCCGCGTGGTCGGATGCGTTCCTGTACCAAATGCTAGGCCGGGATCCAGCACGATGCTTTGTTCCGCTGCTGCTGGAAGCGCATGCCAGCTGGGCACAATCCAAAAACTAGGCGTGATTTCAACCGGTTCAAATTGGGATTGGGTGAGTCTGACCCAGTCCTGGTCTGCAATCGTGCTTACACCCAGCAGCACGCAGTCGGCAAAAAAATCCTGGGCACGCACAATATCCGCGGCTTCGTTGGCGAGCTGCCTATCCGAGAACAACGCCATCACCAAGGATCTTTGCCAACCATCCTTGGGCGCAGGCATGCCGGGCTCGCCGAAGAGCGCTTGTTCAGCATCGGTAAAGGCATCGGCGTCTTCAACGCTGACACTGAGTGCATCGAGCGCCTCCAGGGCATCGCTCAGGGTTTCAACCCGGCTTTGCGGGCACACCAAGCGCAGTTCGTACAAGCTCGGTTCAGCGCTTGTGCTGCTCAAGCCAGTGCTCCAGATAGTGGATGTTGGTGCCACCGGCAATGAATTTGGAGTCCACCATCAACTCCCGGTGCAAGGGGATATTGGTTTGAATACCTTCAACGGCTGTTTCCAGCAAGGCGGTGCGCATCCGGGCCAACGCTTGCTCGCGCGTGTCGCCGTGCACGATCAGCTTGCCAATCATCGAGTCGTAATAGGGCGGAACAAAATAGTTGGAATAAATGTGCGAGTCCACGCGCACGCCAGGACCTCCGGGGGCATGCCAAGTGGTGATGCGTCCCGGCGAAGGGGTGAATTTGAATGGATCTTCTGCATTGATACGGCACTCAATAGCATGGCCCGAAATCGTAATCTGACGCTGCGTAAAGGGTAGTTTTTCCCCGGCTGCTACCAAAATTTGGGTCTTGACGATATCAATGCCCGTGATCATCTCTGTGACTGGGTGCTCCACCTGTACCCGGGTGTTCATTTCGATGAAATAAAACTCACCGGCTTCGTACAGGAACTCAAAAGTTCCAGCGCCGCGATAGCCCAGTTTTTTGCAGGCGCTCACACATCGCTCGCCGATACGCTCAATCAATTTGCGGTTGATGCCCGGCGCTGGGGCCTCTTCTAGGATTTTTTGGTGCCTGCGCTGCATCGAGCAGTCTCGCTCACCCAGATATACCGCGTTTTTGAAAGAATCAGCCAGAATCTGTATTTCAATATGCCGCGGGTTTTGGAGGAATTTTTCCATGTACACCGCCGGGTTACCAAACGCCGCCCCCGCTTCGGCCTTGGTCATGGCGACGGCGTTGATCAGCGCCGCTTCGGTATGTACCACGCGCATACCCCGTCCGCCGCCGCCGCCCGCTGCCTTAATAATTACGGGATAACCCACGCTCTTGGCAATTTTTCGCACTTGTGCCGGATCGTCCGGCAATTCGCCTTCTGACCCGGGTACACAGGGGACGCCGGCGCGGATCATGGCCTGCTTGGCCGATACTTTGTCGCCCATAATCCGGATGGAGTCCGGGGTCGGCCCTATAAATCGGAAGCCGCTTTTTTCTACCCGCTCGGCAAAATCGGCGTTTTCACTGAGAAACCCGTAGCCAGGATGGATCGCCTCCGCATCGGTGACCTCTGCTGCCGAAATGATGGCGGGCATATTCAAGTAGCTCAGGCTGGATGCGGCCGGCCCAATGCAGACGGCTTCTTCGGCCAACCGAACATATTTGGCATCGCGGTCCGCCTCGGAAAACACTACGACCGCGCGCACGCCCAGCTCGCGGCAGGCGCGCTGGATGCGCAGGGCAATTTCGCCACGGTTGGCGATCAGTATTTTTTTAAACATAGGCAGTGCTATTCAATCATGAGCAGGGTTTGCCCATATTCCACGGCCTGTCCGTTTTCGCAAAGAACTTGAACTACTTTCCCCGATTTGTCAGCTTCAATTTCATTCAATATCTTCATCGCCTCAATAATGCAAATGGTGTCGCCTTGTTTAACCATGTCACCAATTTCCACGAAGGCCTTTGCGCCCGGCGACGAGGAGCGGTAAAAGGTTCCCACCATTGGAGATTTCACCGCATGCAAGGTGCTGGCCTCGGCAACTGGCGCTTCGACGGGTGCCGTAGCGGGCGCTGCTACCGGTGTTGGCGCAACCGGGGCTTGCGCTGCCATGGCGACCTGGGCCGCAGGAGGCGCATAGTTGGGTGCGACCGTGTGGGAGCCTTTGACAATACGAACCGTGCCTTCGGCTTCGGTGATTTCCAGCTCAGAGACATTCGAGTCCGAGACCAGGTCGATCAGGGTTTTGAGTTTGCGTAAATCCATAATTCCTCCTTCAGGCCGACGACTCTTCGATGACATCGCATCGTCTCATCGCGTAAATATCTTCTAAATCCATCAAAATCTACTAAAAATGCGATAAAAGCAGATAACTTTTTCAATTCTAATCGTCGTGAAAGCCGACACTTAGGACTTGACAGGACCCTATATTAATCTACGCCATTGTTCCAAATCCTGTACTTGGAGCCGTCCCAATTTTCGCTGGGCAATTTGACCATCGCTGGAAAAAACCGCAGTAAACGGCAGTCCTCCGCTTACATTACCTAAATCGCGGCTCAATTGGGTACCCTCCAGTCCGGCCATGCCGATTGGAAAAGATAGCTTATTGGCCTTGAGGAAGCTTTGCACCCGCTCGGCTTTGTCAACTGCCAAGCCAAGAACTTGCCAGCTTTTAGCTTTGTTTTCTTGATAAAAAGCTTCAATTAAAGGAAGTTCCTCAATGCATGGTGGGCACCAGGTTGCCCAAAAGTTGATCAAAAGAGGCCGCCCTTGAAAGCTTCGCATTGCAAACGGGATGCCTGTGGGTGACTCCCAGTGTCGTGCCCACAGACCCTCCGGCGACGCTTGAGGCGATCTGCCAGCGCGCCACCAAGCGCTTGCGATACCCGCAGCGCCAGCCGTTACGCCCACTGCTCCCAGTATCCAGCGTCTGGAACGTTGGGGTGCTGGCGCGTCACTTGGATTGTCATTTCCGGTCATGGTCCTCATTGTCCATCAAAGCACGTAAGGCCCTTGCATCGCCACGTAAACGCCTACCCCGACCATCGGCCTGGACGGCCCCGCGGATTCCATCCCGGTCGTTCATAAGCAAATGCAGCCCGATGAACGCTTGTAGCGGTTCACACCAAGCTTGCACACTTAGCGCATCGACTTTCTCACCGTGCAAGCCCGTCACCAGACGCGCATCAAAGCGCACGCCCATGTCTATCAAAGCAATTTCTGCGGATTTGGGGTCCTCGCAAAACAATTGCAAAAAGATATCGGAGTGCCGCGTGGCGGTGCCGCGCCATACCGATCCACCCAGATGCGGCTGAAATACGGCCAAACGATCCATCCACCGCAAAGCAAGTGTCCGCAGCGACGCCAGCTCGAGGGCTTGGCTCTCCGCACAAAAAATGGCAATGTATTCCTCCACCGCCTTTTCCAAGCTTTCGTTGTCCGGCAAGCTCTGGCGGGCCGATGCCCCCAATTGCTTGGCAGCACGCCTTTTGGCAGAGCCAAAATCTAGCCCTTCTTCTACCACCAGCCGGGCCGCCACTGCTGCAATTTCTGCTTTATCACTGTCCATGGATGCATTGTGCACCGCAGCACCCTTGCTTGCTAATGATGCGAGCAAAGCGGGGCGATGTACTCCCGAAGGCCACCGCTTGTTCACACTGCCGAGCGTGCGCAGCACAGGCTAGGCTAGGTGGCTAAAAAGGGGCGACCGGTAAAATTGGTCCATGCATATTCATATATTGGGCATTTGCGGCACGTTTATGGGCGGGCTGGCCGCCCTGGCGCGGGAAGCGGGCCACCGGGTGACAGGTTGTGATGCCGGTGTGTACCCGCCCATGAGCGATCAGTTGCGCCAACTGGGCATCGAGGTGATACAGGGTTTTGGCACCGAGCAACTGACCCTAGCGCCGGACATGTGGGTAGTCGGTAATGTGCTCAGCCGTGCCCGTAACGCCGATGCAAGCCCCAAGTTCCCGTTAATGGAATCGATTCTGGATCACGGATTGCCTTATACAAGCGGCCCACAGTGGCTGGCCGAGCACCTTTTAGCTGGGCGGCATGTGCTGGCAGTGGCGGGTACGCATGGCAAAACCACGACCACGGCAATGCTCAGTTGGATTTTGGAACACGCGGGTCTGGAGCCCGGTTTTCTGGTCGGCGGCGTGCCCCTGAACTTTGGTGTGTCGGCACGGCTCGGGCGGGGCGCCCCGTTTGTGATTGAGGCCGATGAATACGACACCGCTTTTTTCGATAAGCGCAGCAAGTTTGTCCATTACCGGCCACGTACTGCCATTCTGAACAACTTGGAATTCGACCACGCGGATATTTTTGACAATTTGGAAGCTATCGAGCGGCAGTTCCACCACTTGCTACGCACCGTGCCATCCAACGGGCGGGTGGTGCTCAACGGGCTGGAGGAAAGTCTGGCGCGCGTGCTGCAAATGGGATGTTGGAGCGAGGTGCGCAGCTTCGGCGCCACGGTCAGTGATTTCAGCGCGCAAGGCAATCCGGAAGATTTCATAGTTTTGCAACAGGGCGCCAAGGTTGCGCATGTGCGTTGGACCCTGGGCGGCGTACACAACCAGCACAATGCACTGGCCGCAATCGCAGCGGCAGAGCATCTCGGTGTCGCGCCTGCACAATCAGCCCTGGCCTTGCAGCAGTTTGAAAACGTTAAGCGCCGCATGGAAGTGCGCGGGCGCGTAGCGTTGGCGGGACAACAGGCGGCACCTTCGGTAACGGTGTACGACGATTTTGCACACCACCCCACCGCCATTCGTACGACGCTCGACGGTTTGCGCCGCCAAGTAGGCACTGCGCGTATTCTGGCGGTGTTTGAGCCGCGCTCCAACACCATGAAGCTGGGCGCAATGAAGTCGCAATTGCCCTGGAGCTTAGAAGAGGCGGACCTGGCCTTTTGCCATAGCGGTGGTTTGGGCTGGGACGCCCACGAGGCCCTGGCGCCTATGGGTGTACGCGCTAGGGTCGCCGGTTCGGTGGATACACTGGTGCAGCAAGTGCGTGACACGGCGCAGCCGGGTGACCATATCGTGTGCATGAGTAACGGCGGATTTGGTGGCATCCACGACAAGCTGCTACAGGCATTGCAACAGGCTGCTCGGCCCTTACTCTAGCCTGGTTACGTTGCGGCACTGCGCCTGACGCGGCGCGCTTTGACCGATTGCGATAGGGTCTCCAGGCTGCTGAGTGAATCGTCCCAGCCCAGGCAGGCATCGGTAATGCTTTGGCCGTATTGCAAACCGGCCACAGAGTCTTTGCCCGGTGTGAATTTTTGCGCCCCGGCGTTCAAATGGCTTTCCACCATCACGCCAAATATGCGGGTCGAACCTTGCGCTAACTGGCTAGCGATGTCCTTGGCCACGTCCATTTGCTTTTGGTGCTGCTTGCTGCTGTTGGCGTGGCTGCAATCGACCATCAGAGATTGCGGTAGTCCCGATTTGGCCAAGTCCTGGCAAGCGCTCTCTACGCTTTTTGCGTCGTAATTTGGCGCTTTGCCGCCGCGCAAAATCACATGGCAATCCGGGTTACCCTGGGTTTGCACAATCGCCACCTGGCCGTTTTTGTGCACCGATAAAAAGTGGTGACCGCCGGCAGCCGCTTGGATCGCATCGGTAGCGATTTTGATGTTGCCATCGGTGCCGTTTTTAAAGCCAATGGGGGCCGAAAGGCCCGAGGCCAGTTCGCGGTGCACTTGGCTCTCAGTGGTACGCGCACCGATGGCGCCCCAGGCAATCAGGTCGCCCAGGTACTGCGGGGAAATCACGTCCAAAAATTCGCTACCTGCAGGCAGTCCCAGGCGGTTGATGTCTATCAGCAACTGGCGCGCGATGCGCAGGCCCTCGTCGATGCGAAAGCTCTCGTCCAAATAGGGGTCATTGATCAAGCCCTTCCATCCCACTGTGGTGCGCGGTTTCTCGAAGTACACCCGCATCACGATTTCCAGGGTATCGCCGTAATGGTCGCGCTGTTCTTTGAGGCGCTTGGCATAGTCCAGCGCGGCTGCAGGGTCGTGGATGGAGCAGGGGCCGATGATGACCAGCAGGCGGTCGTCTTTGCCGTTCATGATGTTGTGGATGCGTTTGCGGGTGGAGGAGACCAGGCCTTCCACCGGCGTGCCGCTGATCGGGAAAAAACGGATCAAATGTTCGGGGGGCGGCAGCACGGTAATGTCCTTGATACGTTCGTCGTCGGTAATGCTGGTGCGGTCGGCGCTGGCGGTCATTGCAGATTTCCTCTTGCAGGTAGTTCAAAAAAATGAAGGCATAAAAAAACCGCCGGGGAGGCCGGCGGTTCGGGGAATTCGGTACGCTGTATGACTGCTTGCGTTCAGAACCCTCTCACGCCGGGAGCGTTAGAGAACCAAAAGTAGCTAAAGTAAAAGCGCGAAAAATTCATGAACGAGAATGTAACACAGCAGGTCTTACGCGGAATTGACGCCTCAGGCGGTGCCGCCCACGGTCAGGCCGTCGATGCGCAAAGTGGGTTGGCCCACGCCCACGGGCACGCTTTGCCCGTCTTTGCCGCAGGTACCCACGCCGCTGTCTAGCGCCATGTCATTACCAATCAGGCTCACGCGTTTCAAGCAGTCCGGCCCGCTGCCGACCAGGGTCGCGCCTTTGACCGGGTACAAAATTTTGCCGTTTTCCACCCAATACGCCTCGCTGGCGGAGAACACAAATTTGCCCGAAGTAATGTCCACTTGTCCGCCACCGAAATTAACCGCATACAGGCCTTTTTTGATGCTGCGCACGATCTCTTGCGGGTCTTTGTCGCCACCCAGCATATAGGTGTTGGTCATGCGTGGCATGGGCACGTGGGCATAGCTTTCGCGCCGTCCGTTACCGGTGGGGGCCACGCCCATCAGGCGCGCGTTCATCGCGTCCTGGATATAGCCTTTGAGGATGCCGTCTTCGATCAGCACGTTGCGGGCGCTGGTATTGCCCTCGTCATCGACGTTGAGCGACCCGCGCCGGTCGGCCATGGTGCCGTCGTCTAGCACGGTGACACCCTTGGCCGCGACGCGTTGGCCGATGCACCCGCTAAATGCGCTGGAACCCTTGCGGTTGAAGTCGCCCTCTAGCCCGTGGCCGATGGCCTCGTGCAACAAAATCCCGGGCCAGCCCGAGCCGAGCACCACCGTCATTTCACCCGCAGGTGCGGGCCGAGCTTCCAAATTGGTCAGTGCTGCATGCACCGCCTGGTCCACGTATTTGCTGATTTGTGCGTCGTCAAAATACGCCAGACCAAAACGGCCACCACCGCCGGAAGAACCCACCTCGCGCCGGCCTTTTTGCTCGGCAATTACGGTCACGGATAAGCGCACCAAAGGCCGCACATCCGCGGCCAAAACGCCGTCGGCACGCGCCACCAGCACCACGTCGTATTCCATGGCCAGACCAGCCATCACTTGCAAAACACGCGGGTCTTTGGCGCGGGCCAGTTTTTCCACCCGCCCCAGCAAAGTCACTTTGGCTGCGCTGTCCATAGTGGCAATCGGGTCCTGGTCAGTGTAGAGCGAGCGGCTGCGTGCGATCTTGGGTTTGCTTACGCTGACACGGCGCTGGCTGGCCGCTTGCGAAATGCTACGGACCGTGCGCGCCGCATCAAGCAACGCGGCTTCGGAAATGTCATCGGAATAGGCAAAAGCGGTTTTTTCTCCACTCACGGCACGAACACCCACGCCTTGGTCGATGCTGAAAGAGCCAGTTTTGACGATGCCTTCTTCCAGACTCCAGCCCTCGGAGCGGGTGTATTGGAAATACAGGTCCGCTTCATCCACCTTGTGCGCCTTAATTTCAGCCAATGCACGGGTCAAGTGGCCCTCGTCCAGACCGAAAGGCGTGAGAAGCAGGGATTTGGCCGTAGCCAGGCGTTCGAGGGTGGGTTCGCGGGAGATCATCATGTCATTCTAGGCGGCGCTCCATGCCCTTGCCTTGGACGGGACAAGGCTGGCGCAGATCTGTAAATTGCCTGCTTCAGGACTGCACCAGGCGCCTGGCGTTGGCGATAGACATCAAAATGCCCGAGGCAAAGCCCAGCGTCACCATGGCAGTGCCGCCATAGCTGATAAACGGCAGGGGTACGCCCACGACCGGCAGAATGCCGCTGACCATGGCCATGTTGACAAAGGCGTAGGTAAAGAAAATCATGGCCACGCTACCCGCTAACAGTCGCGAAAACAAGGTTGGCGCCTCCAGCGCAATAGCCAGGCCGCGCAGAATGAGGGCAATAAACCCGGCCAGGAGCAATAGATTGCCAAATAGGCCGAATTCTTCGGAAAAGGCCGCAAAAATGAAGTCAGTGGTGCGCTCCGGGATAAATTCAAGGTGGGTTTGCGTGCCCTGCATAAAGCCCGTGCCCCAAAAGCCCCCGGCCCCGATGCCTATCATGCCCTGGATGATGTGAAAACCCTTGCCAAGCGGGTCGCGCGTAGGATCGAGCAGCGTACAGATGCGTTGCTGCTGGTAGTCGTGCAATACCGGCCAGCGCATGCCATCAGCGCAAAGCACCGTTTCAAAACCAATCAGCAGCACGACGCCCACTAGCCCTAAAACCAACGGTGGAGCAATCCATTTCCAACTGACACCGGCAAAAAAAATTACCGATAGACCGGCCACAAGCACCAGCATCGCCGTGCCCAAATCCGGTTGGCGGAGGATCAGACCCACAGGCACCGCCAGCAGCACCCCGGCCACGGCAAAGTCCAAAGGGCGCAACTGGCCCTCGCGCTTTTGAAACCACCAGGCGAGCATTAGCGGCATCGCAATTTTCAAAATTTCGCTGGGCTGAATCACCACCCCGATGTTGAGCCAGCGGCGCGCCCCTTTTTTAGTCACCCCGAAAATGGCTACGGCGATCAAGAGCGCCACCCCCACGGTATAGAGCGGCACCGCTAACGTCATCAATCGCTGCGGCGGGATTTGTGCGGCGATAAACATCACGGCTGCAGCAATCATCATATTGCGCGCGTGATCACCAAAGCGGCTACCGTAGTCATAACTGGACGAATACATCACCAACATTCCCGCACATGCCAAACAAAAAATAATAAAAGCCAGTGCGCCGTCCATCCCGGCCCAAAGCGGTAACAAGCGATTACGCAGCGGTACTTTTCCAAATGAAGTGGCCATGGTCTGATTATCGCGCGTGCCCCTTGATGCGCCATGGGACAATCCCGCTATGTACCTGATGTTTGATGAAGCTGGAAAATTCTTGGCCGCAAGGCTTTTGTCCGAAAGCGATGCCTCGGCGCAAGTGGAACTTGACAGCGGCAAGCGCCTTAAAGTCAAGGCCGCTAACGTGATGCTGCGATTTGATAAACCCTCGCCGGCGCAATTTATGGAGCAAGCGCAGGCCCTCAGCCAAGGGGTGGAATTGGAATTGGCTTGGGAGTTTGCGCCCGAGGGGGACTTTGGTTTTGCCGATCTGGCGCGCGACTACTTCAGCGCCCAAGCCAGCGTGCTAGAGCAGGCAGGCATGCTGATGCGCTTGTTTGAAGCCCCGCATTATTTCCGCCGTGCGGGTAAAGGCATGTTCCGTAAAGCCCCCGCTGACATCGTGGCACAAGCCTTAGCGGCGATTGAAAAAAAGCGCCAGCAAACCGAATTAATCGCGCAGTGGGCCCGTGAGCTCATCGAAGGCCATTGCCCCGCGCCAGTGCGTGCGCAGCTCTACAAAATCTTGTTCAAGCCGGACAAAAATGCGCCCGAGTACAAAGCCGTAGTGCAGGCGTCGCGCGACAGCCGCACTGCTCCGCTGGATCTGCTGCTCAAAAGCGGCGCGATTGATTCGCCTTACCAATTTCATTGGAAGCGCTTTTTGCTGGAAAACTTTCCGCAGGGCACAGCCTTTCCCTCTATTGCGGCGGCCCCCCCGGCGAACGATTTACCGATGGCGCCGGCGGCTGCTTTTTCCATCGATGACTCCGCTACCACTGAAATCGACGATGCTTTGTCGGTGCAAGGCTTGGGCAGCGGTACGGTCACTATCGGTGTGCATATCGCCGCGCCCGGCCTGGCCATCGCGCCCGATAGCGACATGGATCGCCTGGGCCGCAACCGTTTGTCCACCGTCTATATGCCGGGCTACAAGCTGACCATGTTGCCTGATGCGCTGGTGCAGGTCTATACCTTGCAGCAAGGTCGCAACTGCCCAGCGCTTTCGCTTTATGTCACCCTGGATGAACAGAGCCTGGAAATACAAAGCAGCCAAACCCGTATCGAAAGCGTACCCATCAGCCACAACTTGCGCCACGACCAGCTCGATAGCCTAGTCACTGAAGATTGGCTGCAAGCGGCCCAGGCGAGCGCCGCTGAAATTGGCGACGCCCAAACCATGGCGGCGACGGCATTGCATGCGCAGTTGGCTTTTTTGCACCGCTTTGCCTGCGCCCATAAAGCCCAGCGCGAAATCGTGCGCGGCAAGCCCGAGAGCTTTAACCGGCCTGATTACAACTTCCGCCTAGCCGATTTGCAGTCGGGCGAACCGGTGGGCGAAGAGATCGTGCAAATCAGCGTGCGCCAGCGCGGTGCGCCCTTGGACTTGATCGTGGCCGAGGCCATGATTTTGGCCAATAGCACCTGGGGTCAATGGCTGGCCAGCCTGGGCGTTCCTGCGATATACCGCAGCCAGGCCTCGATGGCGCCCGGCGTCAAAGTACGCATGGGCACCAAGGCCTTGCCGCATGCCGGGATCGGCGTCAAAAGCTACGCCTGGAGCACCTCGCCGCTGCGCCGATACACCGATCTGGTCAACCAATGGCAAATCATCGCTTGCGTGCGCCATGGCAGCACGGCGGCGCTGGCTGCGCCTTTCAAGCCCAAAGACGCGCAACTGTTTTCCATCATCTCTGCTTTCGAGGCCACCTACGCCGCCTACAACAGCTACCAGTCGGCTATGGAGCGCTTTTGGACCTTGCAATACCTGCGTCAGAACGCCATCACCGAATTGGTCGCTACGGTGATCAAAGAGGGCCTGGCCCGCGCGGACGACTTGCCGCTGGTGCTGGCGATCGCCGCCGGACCTGTACTACCGCGTGGCGCGCAAGTGCGTTTGCGCCTGGGCGCGGTGGACTTGATGACCCTGGATGTATCGGCCACCGTCATGGAACGCTTGGACAGCCCGGAGCGGGCCGACGCTGTCGGCGAGGGTGCCGACGGCCGGTCGGCCACAGCGGGTGAGGGCGAGGACGAGGACGATCTGGTCGGCGCGATTACCATTGCTGTCGATGTACTGGACACCCCGGACCCCGCCTGACACCGTGCACGCCATGGCACTACCCCCTGTTTCCCCCCCTTTCCCCCCCTTTTTTTCCCGCTGGTGGCACTGGAGGCAATGGAGCCTCTTGCAGCGCGCGTTGCTGGTTTCTTTGCTGGTGCATGGGTTGGTCCTGACATTGCGCATTGCCAGTCCGCAAACCTGGCAGCGTCTCACCGATGACAGCCCGCTGGAAATCACCCTAGTCAATGCCAGTGCGAGTGGCAAGCCCGACAAGGCGCAGGCCCTTGCGCAGGTGTCTCTGGCTGGTGGCGGCGCTGCCGCCAAAGGCTTGGCGACTAGCCCGCTGGCGGCTGCGGCCCAGGCCGAAAACGGTGACACCCAGGAGCGTGATACCAGGGAAGAACAGCAAAAAATGCTGGCCCAGCAAAACTTGCTTTTGCAGCGCGTGAAAGCGCAAATTTTGGCGCTGAGCCAGAACGCGCAAAACGCTGAGATGACGTTGGACGAAAAAATTCAGCAAGAGCAAAAACGCCTGGAATTAAGCAAGATGCTGGCCAAAATCGAAGAGCGCATTCAAGTCGAGAATGCGCGTCCGCGCAAAGCCTACGTCAGCCCAGCGGTGCGCGAAGTGGTTTATGCCAATTACTATGACAGCATGCGCCGCAAGATAGAAGCGCGCGGCACCAGCCATTTCCCTGAGCGCCATGGCGAAAAAATATATGGCGCCTTGACGATGATGGTGACGGTCAATTTCACGGGCGAAGTACTAGACGCTGAAATTGTCAAAGGCTCTGGCAATCCCGCGCTTGATCTTCATGCGCTATCGGTGGCGCACAGTGCCGGACCGTTTGGTGCTTTCAGCCCTGAAATGCGCAAATCGTTGGACCAGTTGGTCGTGGTGGCGCGCTTTTCGTTCACCCGCGACGAAGCCTTGCGCACCGAGGCGCTAGGGACACCCTGATGGCTTTGTTGCGATTACTTGGCGTGCTGTGCTTGGCACTTATTGGCCTGCAGTTGTATTTCGTGTTGCGCATCGCGGCCATGGCCTGGATCGATCCGCAGTCCACCAGTTTCGAGCGTTCGCAGGTCTGGCGCCAAATGCAGGAGCAAGGAAGCGTGCGCTGGAAGCAAAGCTGGCGCAATGATGCGCAATTAGGCGTCGTGCTCAAGCGTGCCGTTATCGCCTCGGAAGACGACAGTTTTGCGAGCCACGACGGCATTGATTGGGCCGCCCTGGAAAAGGCCTGGTCTAAAAACAGCAAGGCCGAAGAACGCGCTGCGCAGCGGGCAGCTAAAACTAAAAATGGCCGCGAAGCGCGCCCCGCTAAAGTGGTCGGCGGTTCGACCATCAGTCAGCAATTAGCGAAAAATTTATTTCTGTCTGGCGAACGCACGTTGGTGCGCAAAGCCCAAGAAATGGTCATCACCTTGCTCATGGAAAAATTGCTCAGCAAGCAGCGTATTTTGGAAATCTACCTCAATAGCGTGGAGTGGGGCGACGGCGTGTTTGGCGCCGAAGCTGCAGCGCGCCACTATTTCCGCAAGTCCGCCGCGCAACTGAGCCCTTGGGAAGCAGCGCGCCTGGCAGTGATGTTGCCTAGGCCGCGCTATTTTGAAAAGTTGCCTAATTCGGAATACCTCAGTGCGCGTGCCAATGTCATCGTCGGCAGGATGTCAGATGCCCGCCTGCCTGGCAGCAGCGCACCATGAGGATTTTGGGTGTCGATCCGGGCCTGCGTACCACCGGCTTTGGCGTGCTCGACCAACAAGGCAGCGCATTGCGCTATGTGGCCAGCGGCACCATCAGCACCCAAGGTCTTGCCAGCCAGGCTTTGCCCGAACGCATTCAAGCCTTGTTTAGCGGTTTAGCGGAAGTGGTGCAACGCTACCAGCCCGATTGCGCTGCGGTGGAAATCGTGTTTGTGAACGTCAACCCACAGTCCACCTTGCTGCTGGGTCAGGCGCGCGGTGCTTTGATCAGCGCGCTGGTGAATGCCAAATTGCCAGTGGCTGAATACACCGCTTTGCAAATGAAGCAAGCCGTCGCTGGTTATGGCCGCGCCGACAAAATGCAAATCCGCGAGATGGTGCGCCGCTTGTTAGACCTGCCCGGCCTGCCCGGCCCGGATGCGGCCGATGCGCTAGGTTTGGCCATTACCCACGCCCACGCCGGCGCGGCCATGGCGCGCATCGCTAAGGCGCAGGGTATTGGCGCAGGCGCGGGTTACAAATCGGGGCGCAGCCACTGAGGCTGCGCTCGCCTCTAGGCTGATTTACCAGGCCGGTGCCAACTGCCCAAAGCCCTTGGGGGCACTGCGTACGTCTTCAAAGGTCACCACTTCCCAATCTTGGGGCTGGGCATGTAGCTGGCGGAGCAATTGGTTGTTCAGCGCATGGCCCGAGCGGTGGGCGCGGTAATGGGCGAGCAGCGGCATACCCAGCAAATACAGATCGCCCATGGCGTCCAAAATTTTGTGCTTCACAAATTCATCGTCATAGCGCAGTCCGTCCGAATTGAGCACCTTATAGTCGTCCATGACGATGGCATTGTCCAGACCACCGCCCAACGCCAGGCCGTTTTGGCGCATCATTTCTACGTCTTTGGTAAAGCCAAAGGTGCGGGCCCGCGCAATATCGCGCGCATACGAGCCTTGGCTCAGGTCGAAGTCCACGCTTTGCCCGGTAGAGTCCACGGCAGGGTGCGCAAAGTCGATTGCGAAACTGAGCTTAAAGCCATGGTGGGGCTCTAGCGTGGCCCACTTGAGATCGCTGCCCTGGCCGTGTTGCACCGAAATGGGCGCCTTAACACGGACAAAGCGACGGGCCGCGTTTTGCATTTCGATACCTGCGCTTTGCAGCAAAAACACAAACGATGCTGCCGAACCGTCCAGGATAGGAACTTCCTCGGCATTGATATCGACGACCATATTGTCCACGCCCAATCCAGCGCAAGCGGACATGAGGTGCTCTACGGTATGTACTTTGGCGCCGCCGCTGGACAAGGTAGAGGCTAGCCGCGTGTCGGTGACGGCCTGCGGCGACACCGCAATCTCGACCGGATGTGGGAGGTCTACGCGCCGAAACACAATACCGGTACCGGGCGCTGCCGGACGCAAAGTGATTTCCACGCGTTGACCGCTGTGCAGGCCTACGCCAACGGCGCGGGTGATGGATTTAAGGGTTCTTTGTTGCAGCACCGGGCGATTGTAAAAGCGGGTCTAGGCTTCAAGCGGGCCGGTGGGGTGATATGCCCGCACCGGCCCGCTAGGAAACACTGACTTGAGTGACCGATGGAAAAATCAATCCGCCTGCTTGCGCAAGAAGGCCGGGATTTCGTAATCGTCCATACCGCCGCTGGAAAGTGCATCGACTTTTTGTGCTGCGGTCGTACGGCTGCCGCGCCAAACGGCGGGGGTGCTGAGGGTGCCGTAGTCGGTGGCTGCACCCGCTTGCGATGGTGCGCTGATGCCGGTGCTGCTACCCATGCCGCTGGCCGAGGCCATGGTGGTATTGCCCAGGCCGCGTTGCATCGTCCCTGCGGAAAGCGCTGCGTTGGTGTTGGCCATGGGCGAGGGGGAGGCGTCATAGGTGCCTGTGCGCAGCACTTGCAGCGGAGGCGCGGTGCGGCGTGGACGGCTCAGTCCCGTAGCTACCACGGTGACGCGCACGTCTTCGCCGAGCGAGTCGTCGTAAGCCGTGCCGTAAATCACATGTGCTTCAGGCGAGGCGTAGGCGCGGATGGTGTTCATCGCCAGTTTGGATTCGCTCAACTTGAGGGAGCCCTTGGCTGCGGTGATCAGCACCAGCACGCCTTTGGCGCCCGACAGGTCGATGCCTTCGAGCAGCGGGCAGGCCACGGCTTGTTCAGCCGCAATGCGCGCGCGGTCCGGGCCCTTGGCCAGGGCGGTGCCCATCATGGCTTTGCCGGGCTCGCCCATCACGGTACGCACATCTTCAAAGTCCACGTTCACATGGCCGGGCACGTTGATGATCTCGGCAATACCGCCGACCGCATTTTTCAGCACATCGTTGGCATAGTCAAAGGCTTCGTCCTGGCTGATGTCGTCGCCCAGTACTTCTAGCAGTTTTTCGTTGAGCACCACGATCAGCGAATCGACATTAGCTTCCAACTCGGCCAGGCCTTCATCGGCATTTTTCATGCGCGGGCCACCTTCAAACTCGAAAGGCTTGGTCACCACGCCCACCGTCAAAATGCCCATTTCCTTGGCTACCCGCGCGATGATGGGTGCCGCACCGGTACCGGTGCCGCCGCCCATGCCGGCAGTGATAAACAGCATATTGGCGCCTTCGATGGCGTTGCGGATGTCCGCCTCGGCCAACTCCGCTGCCGCACGCCCTTTGTGCGGACGGCTGCCCGCACCTAAACCGGTTTCACCCAGTTGAATCGTGCGATGCGCGGTGCTGCGCTTGAGCGCTTGCGCATCGGTGTTGGCGCAGATGAATTCCACGCCGGTGACATGGGACTGGATCATGTACTCCACCGCATTGCCGCCGCCGCCGCCCACGCCAATGACTTTGATAAGGGTTCCCTGGTTGAAGATTTCTTCTTCGATGAGTTCAATAGTCATGTGCGGCTCCTAATGTAGATGGGGTAGTGCAAAAAAATGAGAAAGGGACAGGGAAACAAAAAACAGGGTCTGGTGGCGGCCCGGCGCGCGCCATCCACAGATAGAACGAAGCGCTGTGGTACCAACGACGGCGGCGCGCGAGTGGGGAGGTTTTCATCTAGAAAGTTCCTGCGAAAAAATCACGAATTTGGGCAAACGCGCTTTTCACACTGCCGCCTTTTTGCGCTACTTTGATACCGCGCAAACGCGCGATACGGGCTTCTTCCAAAAAGCCCATCACCGTAGCGGCACGGGGCTGCGCCACCATGTCGGACAAGGCATTGGCGTACTGGGGAATGCCCCGGCGCACGGGTTTAAGAAAAATGTCTTCGCCCAGTTCGACCATGCCTGGCATCAGGCAACTGCCGCCGGTCAACACAATGCCCGAGGACAGCACTTCTTCGTAACCCGACTCGCGCATTACTTGATTGACGAGCGTGAATATTTCTTCGATACGCGGTTCGATCACACCGGCCAGGGCCTGGCGGCTGAGCATGCGCGGGCCCCGGTCGCCCAGGCCAGGTACTTCGACTTGCACTTCCGGGTCTACCAGAACTTGCTTGGCGTGGCCGCTTTCGACTTTGATTTCCTCTGCATCTTTGGTCGGAGTGCGCAGCGCCATAGCGATATCGCTGGTGATCAGATCACCGGCAATGGGGATCACGGCTGTGTGGCGGATCGCGCCATTGGTAAAGATGGCGATGTCGGTTGTTCCCGCACCGATGTCCACTAGCGCGACGCCGAGTTCACGCTCGTCTTCGGTCAGTACCGAAAGGCTAGAGGCTAGCGGGTTGAGCATGAGCTGCTCTACTTCCAAGCCGCAGCGGCGCACGCATTTAATGATGTTTTCGGCCGCACTTTGCGCCCCGGTGACGATATGTACCTTGGCCTCTAGGCGCATGCCACTCATGCCGATAGGTTCTTTGACATCCTGGCCATCGATCACAAATTCTTGCGGCTCGACCAGCAGCAGGCGCTGGTCGCTGGAAATATGGATGGCCTTAGCAGTTTCCACGACGCGTGTGACATCGGCCTGGCTCACTTCACGGTCTTTGATCGCCACCATGCCGCTGGAATTGAGGCCGCGGATATGGCTGCCCGTGATGCCGGTATAGACGCGGGTGATTTTGCAATCGGCCATCAACTCGGCTTCTTTGAGGGCCTGCTGAATGCTGTGCACTGTGGCGTCGATATTGACCACCACGCCGCGCTTAAGGCCATTGCTTGGTGCCGAGCCGAAGCCCGCAAGGCGCAAGCTACCGTCGGGCAGTACCTCGGCCACGACCGCCATCACTTTGGCGGTGCCGATGTCCAGTCCAACGACTAAGTCTTTGTATTCTCGGGCCATAGCTAGTTACCTGTTGTGTTGTGCATCATGGAGTGGGGGAGGGCGTTGCCGCTATCGTGTTGAAGCCGCGCAAGCGGATGGCATAACCGTTTTCATGCCGCAAGTCGGCCGATTCAAGTGCGCTCAAGGGGAGCTTGTAGCTTTTGACTACGCTCGATAGAGATTTCAAAAACACTTGCGTGCGGGTCGAGAGCGCATCGGCGTCACCACGACCGGCTTGGATGGTGGCGCCGCTAGGCAGGATGATGTGCCAACTGCCTTGGCTACTCAATTCCAAGGCCTCAATTTTTAAATTGAGCGCTGAAAACTGCGGCTCGATAAGCTGGTAACCCGCGAGAACCAAAGCGCTTTGGCTTTGTGGGCCGTTAAGCCATGGCAGACTGGACTGCTCGACTTCTCCGACATTGGCATCAAATACTTCGCCATAACTATTGAGCAAACGTTGTTCGCTTTCTTCACCCCAGAAAGCCACTACCTGATGCTCTTGCAGCTGCACGCGCAAGCGGTTCGGAAAATCGCGGTGCACCACCGCATGCCGCACCCAGGGAATGGTTTCAAAGGCCTCGCGGGTGCTGGCTAAGTCCATGTTGAAAAAGGTTCCTTTGACCCGCGAGGCGACGTGTGCCCGCACGGTGGCGACGTTGCAATGGTTCACATCGCCCAGGACGGTGATGCGTTGGAACGCAAACGCGTTATGTGCTGACGCCCATCGCGTCATGGCGAACAAACTAGCCAACACAAATACCAGGAATAAGATGCCCGCGGCCGTATTCATCACACGGACATCCATCGCCACAGGCGGTTCACGGTTCACGTGGTGGCCCCTTTGGTGTATTGCTGATCCAGCGTGGCTTGTGCCAACAATAAAAGACAAAGATCTTCGTAAGGCAGACCATCGGCCTTGGCCGACATCGGAACCAGTGAATGACTGGTCATTCCTGGCGAGGTATTCATTTCTAATAAAAATGCTTTATGGTCACTGGCGCGCAGCATCAAATCTGCGCGACCCCAGCCTCTGCACCCCAGCGCCCGGTAGGCTTCTAACACCATGGCTTGAATGGACTGCTCCTGCGAGACCGCGAGGCCGCTGGGGCAGTGGTAGCGCACCACATCGGTAAAGTATTTGTTCTGGTAGTCATAGGCGCCCTGCGGAGCCTCAATGCGGACAATGGGCAGAGCACGCGCTGCGGTGCCGCTTCCTAGGACGGCGCAGGTCAGCTCTTGGCCTGCAATAAATGCTTCGCACAAGACATCGCGGTCATAGCGCGCGGCAAGTTGTACTGCGGCCTGGGCTTGCGCAATGTCTTGTACTTTGCTCACGCCGATTGATGAGCCTTCGTGTGGCGGTTTGACGATAAAGGGCAAACCCAATGTTTTCGTCAGTGCGTTGATGTTTTGCGCAGTTTGATCGGCAGGGCTAAGAACCACGTCCGGGGGCGTGGGTAAACCGTGTGCAGCCCAAATGCGTTTGGTCATTACCTTGTCGACTGCGATGCTCGAGGCCATGACGCCTGAACCGGTGTAAGGTATACCCATTAATTCCAGTGCACCTTGTACGGTCCCGTCCTCGCCATGGCGGCCGTGCAGTGCGATAAAACAGCGCGTGAAGCCTTCTGTTTTTAAATCCCAAAGGGGTTTTTGCTGTGGATCGAAGCCGTACGCATCGACGCCCCGCTCGCGCAGCGCGTTGAGAACGCCTTGACCAGAAAGTAGAGAAATTTCACGTTCAGCAGAGCTGCCGCCCATGAGCACGGCGACTTTGCCAAAGGATTGGGGATGCACGTCTTGGAGGCTGTAGGCGCTCATGCTGCGGTCTCCACACTAGCCGGGGTCTGCAGCAAGGTAACGATTTGAGCGGGCACCGCACTGATCGAGCCTGCACCCATACACAACAACACATCCCCGGCCCGCGCATTACGCAGGGCCATACCAGCCATGGCACCAATGTCGTCTACAAACACCGGGTCCACTTGGCCGGCAACGCGCATGGCGCGTGCCAGGGCGCGGCTGTCGGCGGCGATGATGGGTGCTTCACCAGCCGCATAGACTTCACCGAGCAACACCACGTCAGCCAAGCCCATGACTTTGACAAAATCTTCAAAACAATCGCGGGTCCGGGTGTAGCGGTGTGGCTGGAAAGCCAGTATGAGACGTCGACCCGGGAAGGCGCCACGCGCAGCTTCTAGCGTGGCCGCCATTTCCACGGGATGGTGGCCGTAATCGTCCACCACCGCCACGGTGCCGCCGCCTGGCAGGCCATGGTCGCCATAGCGCTGGAAGCGCCGAGCTACTCCCTTGAATTCGCGCAAGGCTTTTTGCACCGCCGCATCGGGGATGTTGAGCTCCACTGCAATCGCGATGGCTGAGAGCGCATTGAGCACGTTATGGTGGCCCGGCAGGTTGAGCACAATATCCAGGTCTGGCAAGGTGATGCCATTGCGCCTTTGCACTCGGAAATGCATGCGCCCGTTGACCGGTCGGATATCGAGTGCGCGCACTTGGGCATCCTCGTTCGTGCCATAGCTGGTTACCGGGCAGGTCACTTGGTCCACGATAGCGCGTACCGCGGCGTCGTCGGTACACAGCACGGCGGTACCATAGAACGGCATGCGGTGCAGGAAATCGACAAAAGCTTGCTGCAAGCGGCCAAAGTCGTGTCCATAGGTTTCCATATGGTCGGCATCGATGTTGGTGACGACCGCCATGACCGGCAAGAGATTGAGGAAGGAGGCGTCGGACTCGTCGGCCTCGACGACGATGTAATCGCCCTGACCCAGGCGCGCATTGGCGCCGGCACTATTCAAGCGTCCGCCGATCACGAAGGTGGGGTCCAGCCCGGCTTCAGCCAGCACGCTGGCCACTAGGCTGGTGGTGGTGGTCTTACCGTGTGTACCGGCAATCGCAATACCTTGTTTGAGTCGCATCAACTCGGCCAGCATCAATGCGCGCGGTACCACCGGAATATGCATGGCGCGCGCTTGCAGCACCTCGGGGTTGGTGGACTGCACGGCGGTGGAGGTGACTACCGCATTGGCACCGGCCACATGGTCGGTGTGGTGGCCGACAAAAGTACGTATGCCTAAAGCTCCCAAACGTTGCAGCACAGCGCTGTCGCTTAGGTCGGAGCCGCTGATGCGGTAGCCCAGGTTATGGAGTATTTCGGCAATACCCGACATACCTGAGCCGCCGATACCGACAAAGTGGATATGGCGTACCGCGTGCTTCATGCCACGATGTCCTCGCAAGCCTGCACCATGGCCGTGGTGGCCGCCAGATTTTGCAGGCCTTTAGCTGCTTGTGCATAGCGCAACAAAGTGGCCCGGTCGCAGGTTTGTAGCCACTGCGCCAAGGCCTCGGGAGTCAAGCGGTGCTGCGGCATCAAACAAGCGGCATCCTGGTCCGCCAGGAAGCGGGCGTTATGCGTTTGGTGGTCATCCACGGCCGCGGGGAAGGGGACGAACAAAGCCGCTGCGCCCACGGCCGCGATTTCGGTCACGGTGCTCGCGCCAGCGCGACAAATAACCAGATCGGCCTGCGCCATGGCGCTGGCGGTGTCTTCGATAAAAGGTACGAGCGTGGCTTGCACGCCAGCGTCCGCGTAGTTGCTGCGCAGTGCATCGATATGCTGCTCGCCGCTTTGATGGATGACGACCGGGCGCGTCTCTGCTGTCAACATTGCCAGGGCTTGCGGCACCATGGTATTGAGCGCACTAGCCCCCAAGCTGCCGCCCAGCACCAAAATGTGCAAAGGACCACTGCGATTGGCAAAGCGTCGCTCCGGCGCGCCTTGGGCCAGAAACTCAGCGCGCAGGGGATTGCCCACATGCAGGGCTGTACCCAACGCGCCGGGAAAGGCGCTAAAGACTTGGCGCGCCACGCGGGCCAATACTTTATTGGCAGCGCCAGCCACCGAGTTTTGTTCGTGCACCAGCAGCGGTATGCGTTTGAGTGCGCTCATTAAGCCACCGGGTAGGCTGATGTAGCCGCCAAAGCCGAGCACGACGTCGGGCTTTACGCGGCCCAGCACGGCCTTACTTTGCCAGCAAGCGCGAAGCAGGCGCAACGGTAGCCATAGCAGGCTAGACGGGCCTTTGCCGCGGACCCCAGAGAATTCGATGGTTTCCAGCGCAAAGCCACGAGGCGGTACGAGCCGACTCTCCATGCTGCCTGGCGCACCTAACCAATGCACGCGCCAGCCCTTGTCGCGTAGCGCTTGCGCAATCGCCAGGCCTGGGAAGATGTGTCCGCCGGTGCCGCCAGCCATCACCAGCGCGCAAGGTGTGCGTGTGCTGTGGGCGGCCATCATGCGGGCGCTCCTTGCATTAGCTTTCGGTTTTCATACTCAATGCGCAGTACCAAGGCCAGCGCGACCAGATTGACCAAAATCGCCGAGCCGCCATAGCTCATCAGCGGCAGTGTCAGCCCTTTGGTAGGCAGCGCACCCAGGTTCACCCCCATATTGATAAAGCCTTGAAAGCCCATCCATATGCCCACACCTTGGGCCACCAGACCGGCAAACACGCGCTCCAGCGCCACCGCCCGGCGACCGATATGGATGATGCGCCGCGTCATCCAGAGGAATAAGACGATGAGCGCCAAGATGCCGACCAGGCCGAACTCTTCACCGATCACTGCCACGAGAAAGTCGGTATGCGCTTCTGGTAGCCAATGCAGCTTCTCTACGCTGCCGCCCAAACCCACGCCGAATATCTCGCCGCGCCCCAGGGCAATGAGCGAGTGCGTCAACTGGTAGCCCTTGGCCAGAGCATTGTGCTCACTCCATGGATCTAGGTAGGCGAAAATGCGCTCGCGTCGGTAGTCATTAAAGGCGATCATCAGCGCAAAAGCACCGACGAGCACGCCAGAGATTAAGAAGAACATTTTGGCGTTGACGCCACCCAAAAACAAAATACCCATGGCGATGATGGCAATCACCAGGAAGGCACCCATGTCCGGCTCAGCCAACAATAAGACACCCATCACGCCAACGGCAGCGGCCATGGGCCATACCGCACGCAAAAAGTCTTCTTTGACTTCCATCTTGCGCACCATATAGCCAGAGGCATAGACCACGGCAGAAAACTTGGCCAGCTCCGAGGGCTGGAAACTGGTAATACCCAGCGAGATCCAGCGCCTGGCGCCGTTCACGCCTTTGCCGATATGGGGGATCAGCACCGCCGCCAACAGAACGAGCGACGCCATGAATAATAGGGGCGCGAGCTTCTCCCAGGTTTGCACTGGCACCTGGAAAGCGATCAGACCGGCCAGCAGGCCCGTGGCAATGGAGGCGAAATGGCGAACTAAAAAATGATTGTGCGTGTAGCCCAGATACTTGGGGTTATCGGGCATGGCGATGGTCGCTGAATAGACCATGATCGCGCCCCAGACCAAGAGCGTGCAAACCACGGCGATCAAAGCATGATCCAGGCTACTGACCCGGCTGATACTTTGGGCATTGGCGTAATTGGCACGTCGGCCCAGGCGCACTGGCAAGGCATCTGTCTGCTGGGCGTCTTTGCCCAGACCCCAGCGGCCCAACCAGTTGGCAGTAATGCTCATAGCGCCACCTCCAGCATCTGACCTTGCGCCAAAGCTAGCGCCTGCACGGCCTGCGCAAACGCGGCGGCGCGGTGGGCGTAGTCTTTGAACATGTCAAAGCTGGCGCAGGCCGGCGACATCAGCACCGCATCGCCTGCCTGCGCGAGTTCAGCGGCTTGCTGTACCGCATCGTCCATCGACGCGGCATCGTGCAGTGCCACGCCAGTGCTGTGCAAGGCTTGGCGGATCAGCGCGGCGTCGCGGCCGATCAGCAGCACCGCGCGCACATGCTGGCGCACGGGCGCTGCCAGGGGTGCAAAGTCTTGCCCTTTGCCCTCACCACCCAAAATCAAAATCAAAGATCGGTCCGGCCCCAAGCCTTGCAAGGCGGCCACGGTGGCGCCCACGTTGGTGCCTTTGCTATCGTCAAAGTATTCGACTGCGTTGACCACACCTAGCGACTGCACCCGGTGTGGCTCGCCGCTGTATTCGCGCAGCCCGAATAACATGGGTCCTAGCGCGCAGCCCGTAGCGCTCGCCAGGGCTAGAGCCGCTAATGCGTTGCAGGCGTTATGTCGACCGCGGATGCGTAGCGCATCGGCTGGCATCAGGCGTTGTAAAAATAAGTCTTCGACCGCTGTATTGCGCCCGCGTTTGAGGGTTTCATCTGCGGGCGCTGCGCGTACCAGCCACACTACGCCATTGACTTCTTCAAGGCCGTAGTCGCCCGCGTGGGTCGGCGTTTGTGCGCTAAAGCAAATATGGGCGCGTTGCACCGGCTTTTGTAGTTTTACGCGCTGCGGCTCGGGCAGCATGGCCATGACTTGTGCATCGTCGCGGTTGAGCAGCATCACGCCCTTGCTGCCAAAGATGTGGGCCTTGGCGCGTGCATAGTCCGCTAAGTTGGTATGCCAATCTAGGTGGTCTTGGCTGAGGTTGAGCACGGTGGCCACCGTCGGTTCAAAGTCTTCTGCATAGTGCAACTGAAAGCTCGACAACTCTAGGACCCAGACCTGCGGCAATGCATGCGCCGCTAAGGCCTGGGCCAGCGTGTCCAGCAGGGTCGGACCGATGTTGCCGGCCACCGCCACCGTTTTACTGGCACGCGCTACCAATTGACCCGTCAGTGCGGTGACGGTGGTTTTGCCATTGGTGCCGGTTATCGCAATCACTTGGGGCTGGTAGGCCTGCGTGTTGCGAAGGTCTTGCAACGCATGTGCAAACAAGCCCAGTTCGCTGCCTACCCATAGGCCCTGCGCGCGGGCCGCATCGAGCAAGGAACTGACGCGTACCGGTGTCAGCCCGGGGCTGATGCAGATGCGCTGAAAGGGGCCATGCGCTAAGGCATGTGCATCGAGCGCGCCATGTAATAGGCGTGCATTCGGAATTTCTTGCGCCAGGGTTGCCGCTTGTGGTGGTGAGGCGCGGTCATCGAGCACCGTCACTTGCGCCCCGGCGCGCGCGCACCAGACTGCCATCGCCAGGCCGGAAGCTCCCAGACCGACGACTAACACCTGTTGCCCTTGCATGTTCATCGGCTCACCTCAGCTTCAGGGTGGACAAGCCTAGCAGGCACAGCAGCATGGTGATGATCCAAAAACGCACCACGACTTGCGTTTCCTTCCAACCTTGCTTTTCGAAATGGTGGTGCAAAGGCGCCATGCGGAACAGGCGGCGGCCTTCGCCGTATTTTTTGCGGGTGTACTTGAAGTACATCACTTGCAGCATCACCGACATGGCCTCGGCCACAAACACGCCACCCATCATGGCCAACACGATCTCCTGGCGTACGATGACAGCCACCGTGCCCAGTGCGCCACCGAGGGCCAGCGCACCCACATCGCCCATAAATACTTGGGCCGGATGCGTGTTGAACCATAAAAATGCAAGGCCAGCACCGGCAATGGCGGCGCAAAAAATCAATAGTTCACCGGCTCCGGGAATGTGCGGCAAAAACAGGTATTTGGAGTAAATAACACTGCCGGTGACATAGGCAAACACACCGAGCGCAGAGCCCACCATCACCACCGGCATGATGGCCAAGCCGTCCAGGCCATCGGTCAAATTGACCGCGTTGCTGGAGCCCACTATCACCAAATAAGTCAGCACGACAAAGCCGAGCACGCCAAGTGGATAACTGACTTGCTTGAAGAAGGGAAGCATCAGCCCGGCTTTGGGTGGCAGATTAACGTCAAAACCGGAGCTGACCCAGTTGATAAACAGCTCAAGCACCCGACCATTGGAGTTCTCTGAAATACTGAACACCAGCCATAGCGCCGCCAATAAGCCGATGATGGATTGCCACAGGTATTTTTCGCGTGAAGGCATACCTTCGGGGTCTTTGTTCACCACTTTGCGCCAGTCATCAGCCCAGCCGATCGCGCCAAAACCCAGGGTCACGATGAGGCTGATCCAAATAAACCGGTTCGATACATCTACCCACAGCAAAGTAGAGCTGGTTATGGCAATCAATATCAGCACACCGCCCATGGTCGGTGTGCCGCTTTTACTGAAATGGGACTCCATGCCGTAGCCGCGTATGGGTTGGCCAATCTTCAGTGCACGCAGCCGCCGGATCACGGCAGGACCTGCGGCCAAACCGATCAAAAGCGCAGTTGCAGCGGCCATGACGGCGCGAAAGGTAAGGTACTGAAAAACGCGAAGAAAACCCCATTCCGGGTACAAGCTTTGCAACCATTGCGCCAGGCTCAGCAGCATAGAGCCTCCTCGCGCTTGTCATCAGGCCACATGGACAGACTCCTCGGGGGCATGCTGCGTCGCTGCATGCTGTTGTAGAGCCTCTAGGATTTTTTCCATACGCATGAAGCGCGAACCCTTGACCAACATACTTGCGCTGTGCGCCAGCGCCTTTTCTACCGCATGGGTTAAAGCGGGCAGGTCGGCGCAGTGTTGCGCGCGCCCACCGGCTTGTGTGAAGGCTTGTGTAGCAGATTGGCTCAGTGGGCCTGTAGCCAGGAGTTGCTCAATACCTTGTTGGTGAGCGTACAGACCGGCTTGCGCATGTAAGTGCGGTCCGTCTTCACCCACCTCGCCCATGTCACCGAGCACCAAAAGGCGTGGTGCAGGCAGGTCACGCAATACATCGATGGCCGCCTGCACTGAATCAGGGTTGGCGTTGTAGCTATCGTCCACCACCTGGACGTTGCGCTCACCCCATTGCAATTGCAGCGCGCGCGAGCGACCTTTGACGGGAACAAAAGCTTGCAAACCGCGTTCAATCGCGGCAGGGCTGACCCCTGCAGCCAAGGCGCAGGCAGCGGCGGCCCAGGAGTTGCGCACGTTGTGCTGGCCGGCGATGGCCAGCCGGTATCGCAACAGGCCGCTGTCCGCGCCTTTGCGCCAGCGTGCTTGGACCAGCCAGCCGCCCTCTTGCCAAAGGGCTTTTTCACCAAAGACGCCGTCATCGCCATTGGCGGGCGAAGCGCTAAAACCCATCACGCGCTGCGCTTTATTTTGTGCCAACCAGTGGCTGCTGTAGCTATCGTCCAGCCCGAACACCGCGCAGCCGCTTGGGGGCAGCGCTTCCAACACGGCGCCGTTTTCGGCGGCGACGGCGTCGACGGTGTGCATGAACTCGAGATGCTCGCGTTGCGCGTTGTTGACCAGGCCTACCGTGGCTTGGGCCATTGCCGCCAGTTGCGCAATCTCGCCCGGGTGGTTCATGCCCAGTTCCACTACCGCAATGCGGTGTGACGCGCGCAGCCGCAGCAAGGTAAGGGGCACGCCGATGGCGTTATTTAAATTGCCTTGCGTGGCCAGCGCCGCGCCATGCGGTGCCTGTTGGTGCAATATGGCGGCGATCATTTGCGTGACCGTTGTTTTGCCATTGCTACCGGTAACGGCGATGAGCGGCACCTTGAATTGCGCGCGCCAGCAGAGCGCCAACTGACCTAGGGCCAAGGTGCTATCGCTGACCTCTATGCGTGGTAAACCGTCAGGGTATTGGTTTGGCGCTAAGCCGCTATGACAAATCAGTGCGCTAGCGCCGCGTTCTTTGGCTTCTTGTAAAAAGTCGTTGGCGTCAAAGCTGTCGCCGCGCAAGGCAATAAATAAATCGCCCGCTTCGATGCTGCGGCTGTCCGTGTGGACGCGGCTAAAGCCCACCTCGGCGGCGCCCTGCAAGCGTGGACACAAGCTCGCACTGCCTTGCTGTAGCCATTGCAATACCTGTGACAAGTTACCAAGTGCCGCGCTCATGCAATCACCTTGGTTTGCCGTGCTGCCAATGCCTGCTCGGCATGCGCCAAATCGGAAAAATCAATTTTTTTCCCGGCAATTTCTTGGCTTGACTCGTGGCCTTTGCCCGCGATCAACACTACATCCTGCGGCGCTGCATGCGCAAGTGTTTGGGAAATAGCCAATGCCCGGTCCGCTTGTACGTGCACCGCTTTGCGTCCACCCATGCCGGCGAGAATATGGGCGATGATGGACGAAGTGCTCTCAAGCCGGGGGTTGTCGCTGGTCACCACGATGTCGTCGGCCAGACTTGCGGCGATTGCGCCCATCAGCGGACGCTTGGCGTTGTCGCGATCACCGCCGCAGCCAAACAGGCACCACAGAGCGCCGCCACGTGCTTGTGCCACAGGCCTAAGCACCTCTAAGGTTTTTTGTAAAGCATCAGGGGTGTGCGCGTAGTCGATCACGGCCAAAGGCGCATCGTCGCCCCCGACGCATTGCAAACGCCCCGGAACCGATGTGAGCGCGCTACAAGCTTGTACTGCGCTCGCCAGGTCCATGCCCGAGGCACGCAGTGCACCCAACACACCCAATAGGTTGGAGACGTTGTAGCTGCCAATGATGCGGGTTTGCACTACACAGCGCTGCTTTCCTTCGCGGACCGAGAAACGCAGTCCTTGGGCAGTGCTGCTGACATCACATGCCTGTAAGCGTGCAGGTTTCAGCATGGACACCGTCCACAGGTCGATGTGCGCTGACGCTTCGCCCAAGTCCTGTGCTAATAGCGCTCCGTGGTCATCATCGATATTCACGACTGCCGCCTGCAGACTCGGCCAATCGAACAAGCGCCGCTTGGCTGCCCAGTAGGCTTGCATCGTGCCGTGGTAGTCCAGATGGTCCTGCGTGAAATTGGTGAAGATGGCAAGGCGCAAGCCAGTGCCGTCCAGGCGACTTTCTTCGATTCCGATGGAAGAGGCTTCTAGAGCGCAAAATTGCAAACCCTGGTCTAGGAAAACGCGCAAACTGTGTTGCAACAGAACCCCATCCGGTGTAGTTAAACCACTGCCAGACAAGCCATGGAGGCTGCTGCTATTGCGCTCTGGGATGCCGATGCCCAGCGTACCAATGAGCGAGCACTGGTCCGTTTTGCCTAGGCTGTTGAGTGCCTGCGCGAGCCACCAGGCCGTCGATGTTTTGCCATTGGTGCCGGTTACTGCCAGCACCTGCAGTTGACGTGACGGGTTACCGTAAAACGCGGCGGCGATTTTCCCGCTGTGCGCTTTAAGATTTGCGTAGCTGGCGATGCGCTGCGGATCTTGGGCAATTTGATCTGCATCCTGCGCTTCTATCAGACAGGCATGGGCGCCAGCTTGCAGCGCCTGACTTACAAAACGCCTTGCGTCCACGGTGTGGCCGGTATAAGCCAGATAGCCTTCGCCCGCTTGCAGCTTACGATGGTCTGTACGCAGTGCTGAAACGGCGCGCCCGCGCAACCATTGTGCGGCTTCTTGGGGGCTATGCAAACTGGCCTGCATCAAAAGCTTTCCTGTACGGCGGTGGCTATGATTTGCGGGTGGATGCTGATATCGGGCTGTACGCCCATGACGCGCAGGGTTTGCTGTACTGTCTGGCTGAACACCGGCGCGGCTACCTCGCCACCAAAGTATTTGCCTGCGCTGGGTTCGTCGAGCATGACGCCCACGATGATGCGCGGCTTGTCGATGGGCGCCATGCCGACAAAGAAACTACGGTATTTGCGGTTGCCATCGCTGCCATAGCCTTTGCCTATTTGCCTGTAAACGGTGCCGGATTTTCCGCCAACCGAATAACCGGCAGTTTGCGCTTTGGGACCTGTGCCTCCAGGTCCAGTGGCCATTTGCAGCATCTTGCGTACTTTGGCGGCGGTGTCGCTGGAAAACACAGGGACACCGACTGCCGGCTCGTCGTTTTTGAGCAGCGTGGCGCGAATGATTTGCCCATCATGCGAGAACACCGTGTAGGAACGCACCATTTGAAACAAGGATGCCGACAGACCATAACCGTAAGAGGCGGTGGCCTGTTCAATCGGGCGCCAACTTTTGTAAGGCCGCAGTTTGCCGGGCACCGCGCCGGGGAATTCGATTTGCGGTTTTTGTCCGAATCCTGCGCCAGAGAAGGTCTCCCACATTTCGCTGGCGGGCATCTGCATGGCGATCTTGGTGGTGCCTACATTGCTGGAGACTTGTATGACTTGCTCGACGGTCAAGGCACCATGCGGGTGGGAGTCACGAAGCGTCGCGCCGGTTATCGTGACCGAACCGGGCGCCGTGTCAATGATGGTGGAGGTTTGGACACGCCCGGTTTCCAGTGCCAGACCGATGGTGAATGGTTTCATCACCGAACCGGGTTCGAAGGTATCCGTCAGCGCGCGGTTGCGCAGTTGCGCTCCGCTCAGGTTGAGCCGTTTTTCCGGGTTGTAGCTGGGGTAATTGACCAAGGCGAGGACCTCACCCGTGTTGGCGTCCAAGACTACAACACTACCCGCTTGGGCGCGATTATTCACGACGGCATCACGCAGCTTTTGGTAGGCAAAAAACTGCACCTTGGTGTCGATGCTCAGTTGCACGTCTTTGCCTGCCACCGGAGGCACACTTTCACCGACTTGCTCTACGGCCTGGCCCAGGCGATCTTTAATTACATGGCGCGACCCGGGGCGGCCCAGCAAAGTGCTGTTGTAGAGCAGTTCAATGCCTTCTTGGCCGTTGTCTTCCACGTTGGTGAAACCCACTACATGGGCAGCGGCTTCGCCTTCGGGGTATTGGCGTTTGAATTCGGTACGCTGGGATATGCCTTTGAAGCCGGCCTCTGCGATTTGCTTGGCTTTCTCCGGCTCCACATGGCGTTTGAGCCAGACAAAGCTTTTGTCTTCATCGGCGAGTTTTTTATTCAACTCGGCCAAGGGCAGTTCCAGCAATTTGGCCAAGTTATTGCGCTGGGCGTCATCGAGGTCCACTTCCTCGGGAATAGCACAAATACTGGGCGAAGGCACGCTGGAGGCCAAAATCAGGCCGTTGCGATCCAGAATGCGCCCCCGGTTGGCCGGCAGCTCCAGTGTGCGGCTGTAGCGCACCTCACCCTGACGTTGGAAAAAGTCGTTGTTAAACACCTGGATGTAGGCCGCGCGGGCGCCCAGACCCACAAAGCCTAACGCCAAGGCTGAAACCACCAATTTGCTGCGCCATACCGGTGTGCGGCTGGTAAGCAAGGGGCTGGCGGTGTAGCGGATGCTGCGGCTCATGGGTGCTGCTCCGGACTTTGGGCCTGTCCCATGTAAAGGGTAATGCCAGGCGTCACCTGGTGCATTTGCAGTTTTTCGCGTGCCACGCGTTCCACGCGCGCGGGCGTGGCCTGGCTGCGCTTTTCCACTTCGAGGCGTTCAAATTCAGTCTTCAAGCGACGCCCTTCGCGCTGCGCGCGCTCGAGCTCGGTAAACAGGCGGCGCGACTCGTATTGCACGCTCACTAGGTACATGGCGCTGCCCAGCGTGGCAATGATGAGCAGCAAACTGACCCGTGTCATGCAGCCAAGCCCAAGACAGCGCTATTGCGCACGGCAACACGCATGATGGCGCTACGCGCGCGCGCATTGGCGCTAATTTCTGCGGCACTTGGGCGACTGCGCCCCAGGGCTCGCAGTCGCATGGGCCGCGGCGCTGCAAAAGGCCGACGCCGGTCGTATTCGTCCTTGGAGTGGCGCGCAATGAATTGCTTGACGATACGGTCTTCCAGCGAGTGAAAACTAATGACCACCAAGCGGCCGCCCGGCGCAAGCACATCAAGTGAGGCCTCTAGCGCTTGCCCAAGCTCTTCCAATTCGGCGTTGATGAAAATCCGAAACGCTTGGAACGTGCGTGTAGCAGGGTTCTGCCCCGGCTCGCGGGTCTTGACGGTGTCAGCCACGAGTTGGGCAAGCTCGGTGGTACTTTCAATCGGCCCACGTTCCTGCCTGTGCGCGACAATTGCCTTTGCAATCTGGCCAGCAAACCGCTCTTCGCCATACTCACGTATTACCTCCGCAATTTTCTCTACGGTTGCATCGACCAACCACTGCGCCACGCTTTGCCCGCGCGTAGTGTCCATGCGCATATCTAGGGGGCCGTCAAAGCGAAAACTAAAGCCGCGCGACGGGGTATCAATTTGGGGTGAACTCACGCCGAGGTCCATCAAAATACCTGCGGCGCTAGACGCTTCTAGCTCAGCAATATGGGAAAAACTTTGCTGGCGAATGGAGAAGCGGGGATCGTGCAGCGAGGACGCCTGGGCCACGGCGTCGGGATCGCGGTCAAATGCCAGCACCCTTGCAGATGGGGACAGTCGGCTTAGCAGCAAACGGGTGTGGCCGCCGCGGCCAAACGTCGCATCCACGTACAAGCCGTCCTGCGCGGTGGTGTCCGCGGTGTCTGCGCACGTCAAAAGCGCGTCAACCGCTTCTGTAAGCAAGACAGTGGTGTGTTGCGCAGCCGCGTCCATGGGCACGCTCAGAAAGAAAAGTCTTTGAACACGTCAGGCATTTGCTCTTGCATGGCCTTCGCTTCTTGCGCCTCGTAAGCCGCTTTGTCCCAAAGCTCGAAATGGTTGCCCATGCCCAGCAAGATGGTGTCTTTTGTGATGCCCGCACCCTGGCGCAATTCGGGGGAGATCAGGACGCGGCCCGTACCGTCAAGCTCAACATCCATCGCATTACCCAGAAAAATGCGTTTCCACCATTGCGCCGACATGGGCAGTGCCGAGATTCGGTCACGAAAAACATCCCATTCGGGACGGGGGAAAACCATCAGGCAACCATGCGGGTGCTTGGTGATGGTCAGCAAGCCCTGGGCGGTGGCGCTCAGTACATCGCGGTGCCGGGTGGGCACCGAAAGGCGCCCTTTTCCGTCGAGCGTGAGCGAAGAAGCACCTTGAAACACCACAACAACCTCTTATTCCAGCTTAACGAGAGAAAGGCCTTGTTTTTGGCACTTTCCTCCACTTATTTGCACTTAATTGCACTTTACCAGCAAATTGCGGTTTGGAATAGGATTTGTGTAAGTTTTTTCCAATGAAATCAAAGACTTAGAAACTGTTTTTCTCCTGAAATCAAGAGAAAATATGTTCTAAATTAAGCACTTAGCATCTTCAGTGAAAGTAACGGGTGAATTGGATTTGAGCGCTGGCGGGCTTCAATCGCCGAGCCTGGTGGCTGCCATCCTGCCACTTTGGTGGTGGGCTAGGTACTTAGAAGGTTTTTCGCAGCGTGGCGAATTTTTCCATGCCTGTGACAGTCCATTGCAAGTAAACCAGCACCGACGATGTCTCCATGCGCAGGGCATAGTTAAGCAACTGCGCGCGCCGTAACCAGACTAAAAGTGCTTTCGCTGCCTGCTGGTCCATGCGCAGCAATGCCGTGCAGTCAATAGTCAAGGTTTTTGCTTCTTGGCTTAAATTCAATTCGGGTAATTGCAAGTTGTCTGCGTCTTGCATATCGCCTCGCAGGTGCCAAGGCGATTGCGCCCTTGGCGCGGGTTTCACCTCCCAAAGTGGCGCTGTGTCATTCCACCAGTGCACATACTCCATCACGGTGTCGTCAAAGCTTGTCATGTCGTTTTGGAGGCGACAGATTTCCAGGAGTAGTAGCGCTTGATGGTATGCAAGCGGGGTACGCTCGTTTTGCGTGGTCAAAGCGGCACGCAATCGCGATTGCGCAGCAGCGTCCTTACGTTGCAAACACAGGAGGGCTACTTCACCGAGCGTTGGGTTCGATACCCATTCCATTCGGTTCTGCGTGGGTTGTTCGTAGGACGCCGGTTTAGCACGGTTAGGTAGCGTAAGCATGGGGACCTCCACGGATTTGTGGATTGCCGTTTCTGGCAGCTTCGCTAGCATGGAAGGCGGATCGGGCAACAGGGTCGTTTCCAATCTAGACACCGCAGCTTGCACCTCAATCGGTGCGGTTTTGGCTTCTCTTGGGCTCCAATGGTTTTCCAAATGGGCGCCGATCCGATCTATTTTTTCCAGCGCTTGGCGTGAAATAGATTTGTCCCGTACGGTATGGCTGCGCACTCCTGCCACGGTATTTACACCCTGGACTGAACCCATGTGCAAACGTAAATGAGCAAACTCCTGTTGGCGCGAGACTCGGAGGACTCGCGCCCTATCACTTCCACCCACACCCGAGTACGCCATTTGTGTCTTGGCGCCGGTGTTCGTATCAGAGGTATCTTCGGGGCGCATGGCTCAGGGTGTTTGTTCCGAAATGTTCAATCACCAAACATTTTTTGTTTGAGCTCGCGCCGTTGCTGGGCTTCCAGGGACAGCGTGGCTGTGGGCCTGGCCAGCAGGCGGCCGACCCCAATGGCTTCGCCGGTTTCATCGCAATAGCCGTAATCCCCGGCGTCGATACGGCCGATGGATTGTTCGATTTTTTTCAACAGTTTGCGCTCACGGTCGCGTGTGCGCAACTCCAGTGCATGTTCTTCCTCGATGGTTGCGCGGTCTGCTGGGTCGGGCACGACAGAAGTGTCTTCGCGAAGATGTTCAGTGGTTTCACCGGCATTGCTCAGAATATCGCGCTTGAGCACAACCAATTTAAGTCGGAAGGCAGCCATTTGCACAACGTTCATGTATTCCGAATCCGGCATCGCGAGCAATTCGGCGTCGCTGAGCTCGTGTACGGGTTTGGTTTTCCAGTTGTTGGCTAGTTTGCTGTCCTTCTTTACTAGCGCCGGGATCACAGGTGTCAGCGGTTCGAGATCACCCGAGGGGCCAAAACTCGATTTCGCAGCCGTCGAGGCCACCGACTGCGCCATAGAGGGCACGGTCAATTGCGCAAGGCGAGAAGAGGGCCGACCGGATTTCACTGGGACCGCTGCCGGGCCGACCGTCGCGGCGGGTGTTGCCAACAATTTAGGGGGCGCCACCACAGTGACCGCCGGTGCGGGAGGTTTGGCGAGCACCGCTTTAGGTTTAGCTGCGGTTGCCGCCGGCGCCTTGGACTTTGTGGCTAGGGGTGCAGCCTGGGGAGTGACAACTTTGCTTACTGGTTTACTTTTCACAGGTGTAGTTACGGTTTTTTTTGCCGAAGGCGGGTTGGCTTTTGGTGGAGATTTGGCAACGGATTTCACCGGTGCTACCGGCTTTTTCGCTGCTGTAGCTACCGCCTTAGTGCTCTTGGCCGCGACCGCCTTAGCTTTTGGCTGCGGCTTGGCGGCCACGTGGGGCTTGGCCTTTTTGGTGCTGGTGGCGTTCAATTCGTGTCTCCTCTCAGTAAGCGCTCAGGCGGGACCGTATCAGTAAGGCCGGTTTTGCGGCCTGCCTGATCTGCCGGCCCCCTTGGTCGGCGCGCGAGTGTACAGGCAAGCGCTGGCTCTGGGCCCGCTTCGCGGAAAACGGCAAAAACCTTCATACTAATGACTGTTCCATCCCCTGCAAAAGTATGTCTTTGGGAAGGTCAATGCCGATAAATACCAGTTTGCTCGATTTACGTTCGTGGGCTGCCCACAGCGGGCCCAGGTCGCTGCCCATTAGTTGATGCACGCCTTGGAATATGACTTTTCGGTCACTGCCTTGCATGTACAAAACACCCTTATAGCGCAGCATGCGCGGGCCGTAAATATTGACGATAGCGCCCAGAAAGTCTTCGAGCTTGCCCGGATCGAAGGGCCGCTCGGATTTAAATACAAAACTCTTGACGTCATCGTCTACATGGTGGTGGTGTCCATGCGCCTGCGCGTCGCCGTGCGAAGGATGGTCGCAGTCCGGCCCATGGTGGTGATGGCCATGATCGTGGTCATGCCCGTGATCGTGACCCGCATGGTCATGGTTATGGTCATGGTCTGCGGGGCTCAGAAACTCCGGATCAATGTTCAGTGTGGCATTGAGATTAAAACCGTGTAAGTCGAGCACGTCTTTGATGTCCATGTGACCAAAATGCGCAATATGTTGCGGCGCGCGCGGATTCATGTGTTTGAGCCGGTGTGTCAGTGCGCCTAGTGCATCGGCGCTCACCAAATCCGATTTGCTGATGAAAATTTGGTCTGCAAATCCCACTTGGCGGCGCGCTTCTTGGCGTTCGTTGAGTTGCTCGGGCGCATGTTTGGCGTCCACCAAAGTCAAGATGGCGTCCAGCAAATAGGATTCGGCTACTTCATCATCCATGAAAAAGGTTTGCGCTACGGGTCCGGGATCGGCCAAACCGGTGGTTTCGATGACCACGCGGTCAAAATTCAGTTCTCCTTTGCGCTTTTTCTCCGCCAATTCCTGCAAGGTGGTGCGCAAGTCTTCTCGGATGGTGCAGCAGACACAGCCATTACTCATCTGGATGATTTGTTCTTGCGTATCGGACACCAAAATATCGCTGTCGATGTTCTCCTCGCCAAACTCGTTTTCGATCACTGCGATCTTCTGCCCGTGCGCCTCCGTAAGGATGCGTTTGAGCAAGGTGGTTTTACCTGCGCCTAAAAAACCTGTAAGTATGGTCGCCGGAATGAGTGACATGAATGCGTCTTAGTAAAACCATGAAGGGGCGCATTTTGCAGCAAGCGGCCAGCTTGCGGTACGGTTTTGAAGAATTGCGATGGGCTCGCACCTGTCGCGGGCGGGCGCCAGGGACGGGCTGTCTTCAGCGTTCCTCTACCCGGCCATCGGCGTGCCGGGCAAATCGACCTTTATCGCGCGCATGCACCGGGTCGCTGCGCCCCCAAGGCCATCCGCCGAACTCGGTACGGCGGTAATCGGCAAAGGCTTGATGGATTTCGGCCTGGGTATTCATGACAAAAGGGCCATACTGCGCCACCGGCTCGCCGATAGGGCGTCCTTGTAGGACCAACAATTGCGTCTCTTCGCTGCCGCCTTGTAGCGCAATCGCATCCTGGGCCTTCACTTCCACCACCGATTGCGGGGGTATGGATTGCCCGTTGATGCTAAGCCCGTTGCCCCGAAAGTAATACAAGCGCCGAAGGGTTTGCGCATGGCGTGCGCCCGGCATCGTCCACTGCGCACCTGCCTGCAAACGAATTGTCCAAATGGCCAGGTCGGAGTCTACTTCTGAGGCCCAGGAGTCGGGTGGTGGTGCTGCCCCGCGCGCATGCCCAAGCGCCCCTGCGACCACTTGCACGGAGGTCTTGCGCCCTTGCGTATCGCTTAATTCAAGAAGCGGAACGCTGTCGGCCCAGAGCATGGTGAAGTGGGGTTCTGCCATTTTTTTACGGGCTGGTAAATTCAGCCAGATCTGGAATAACTCGGCTGGGTTGGGAGCCTCGGCGCTGCGCAGGGGAAACATTTCGCAATGCACAATGCCCTTGCCCGCCGTGAGCCATTGCACATCGCCTGGCCCGAAACGAGCCGTCGCACCCAGAGAGTCCGAATGGTCGATAAAGCCCTGACGCACGATGGTGACGGTTTCAAAACCCCGGTGCGGATGCGCGGGAAAGCCCGGCACCGTGCTGCCGTGGTACATGCGCCAGCCGTCCTTGCCCTCGAAGTCCTGTCCCATGTTTCTGCCGTCTAAGCTAGCGTCGGGCCCCATGTCAGCGTTACCGCGGGGGTAGGCATCGTCATGGTGGACACAAAACAAAAACGGGTCCATGGTTTGCCAGGGGAAGCCTAAGGGCATGACGGCAAGAATACTAGAGGTGGGCGTGGTGGGCGTCGCGTGCAATGGCATGTTGCTGTTTGGCATACGGGCAGTTTAGCCCTTGCTTGCAAATTACCTCTGGAAAAATCGCGGGCAGCTAAGATCGAGTTATGCACGTTTTATTCGTTTTGTTGCGTGGTGCGATTGCGCTCGGCCTTTGTTCGCTGCTCGTATGGGCTGATGGCGCCCGCCGCGCTGAGCTGCTGCCGGCACGTGCCCGCATCGAGCCTTTGCCCTCTTTGGCAGCAATGCAGACGCCATCGCAAACGTCGTCACAGCAGGTGCTGCCACAGGGCATCGGTCATTGGGAGCGAATAGGGCAAGGGCGTATTCCTATGCCGCCAGGCGTTTTGGCAGCCCATGCCAGCACTTTGGTCGCTTTGCCACAGAGTAACCCGGCGAGCCTGATGGCGTTCTGGTTTGCCGGTGACCGCGAAAGCGCGCCCAATGTGCAAATCGCGATGGCGACCTTAGACCGTGCCAGTGGCACCTGGTCCGATGCCAGCTTGGTGGTGGACCGGTGGGACCTGGCGGGGCAACTGGGCTTTGGCATACGCCGCCTGGGCAATCCCGTGGCCTGGCTCGATCCTCAGGGCCAGGTGCATTTGTATGTGGTAGCTACCGGCCTGGGCGGCTGGGCGGCTGGGCGCGTTTTACATTTGCGTCAACGCCCTGCGCAAGCAGGCCAGGCCATTCACTTTGAGCCGTTAGACGTGCTACCACTTTCATGGATGTGGAATATCAGTTATCTGGTCCGCACAGCGCCCTTGGCGCTGGCCGACGGCGGGGCCGTATTACCCGCATATTTCGAGTTGGTCCGAAAAAGTGCGGTGGCTGTGCGCTTGAACAGTCAGGGTAACTTTGCCGGAGTCCGTCGGATCTTGGCCAATGATCAACGAAATTTGCAACCAGCCTTGCTGGCTTTGGACGAATCGAATTGGTGGGCCTTGATGCGCGATGCCGGCCCTAACGGCCAGATTCGCGTAGCAAAAACCCACAACGGTGGCCGCCATTGGACTGATGGTGGCGAGTTAGCCTTGGACAATCCTGACTCTAGCGTCGCTACATTGAGTATTGGAGATCAGCATTTGCTGGTCTATAACCCGCTGAAAGCGGGTCGCCATGTTTTGGACTTGGCGGCAATGCAGGATGAACAGCGATGGGTCACGATCGCCCATTTAGCCCAGGGCAGCACAGCGCGTGAATTTTCTTACCCGGCCATCGCAATGGCCGACGGCCATTTGTGGCTGAGCTACACCGAGGATCGAAAGTTCATCGTGTGGCAGCGCTTTGCCTGGGTCGCGGGGCCGCCACCGATCGTGGCACAGTCGGCGGGCCTGCCATGACGCCGCTTGATTTTTCGCCAATTGCCATACTTGCGCAGGATGCTGCGCCGCTGCTACCTGATCCGGCCTACTTGCCTTGGTTAGGCCAAGTCGGCTGGGCCCTGGTCGTAGCAGCGGTGCTGCTGGGCGGTTTGGGGCTGCAAAGGCCGAAGGTTTCAAAAGCCCGTGTGTTCATGGCGGCAAGCCTTGCAGTTTGGACTTTTTACCCGGGCCCGTGGGGTCTGAGCTACTGGCTAGGTTTGGCTTTTCAGAAGCCTAGTTTGATGGCCTGTGCATTGGCACTGCATTATGTAGTTGGCTACTTTGGTGAGCGCAATCCGTCCCTCAGTTCTACCACTTATCCGATGTCTCCCGCCGCCACGGGTATAGCGCGTACCGGGCCTGTATTTCTTGTAGGGGCACTGGCGCTGGGCTGGATCTTGTTAATCGATACCTTTAGTTTCTTGCCCTTCAGCGTCTACGTGTGGGGTTTCCACCCCGTGTGCAGCGCTGGCTTGCTGGCCTGCGCATTATTGGCTTGGGTGCGAAGTGGTCGTTGGCATCACGTATCTGGCGCAATGCCAGCTTTGTTGTTGCTAGTTTTGCTGGTGTTTTGGTTTTCGCGCTGGCCCAGCGGGAATGTGTGGGACGCGGTACTCGATCCCTGTTTGTGGATAGCGCTGCACAGCTTTGCTATCAGGCGTTTTGTGCAAAGCCGGCAAGGCTGAGTTTGCTAAAAGTGCGCCCTAAGGGGCTGGGACAATCAGCAGTTCTTTGCCAAATAGCCATTCTTGCGGTCGCCACAGATTGGACAAGTTCACCTCGCCTGCCCGGTGACGGCTTTTCACATGCCAGCGCTGCCCCAGCACGACACATCGTGGCAAGCAACTTACCCGGCTGTTTGCCACATCTGGCTCCAGCCAGACCACTGCATCGTGATTTTGAAGTAGGTTGTCCAAGCGTTGCTCAGGTACTAAGTCGGTGCCCAAGGCCGCGCTATCGCTGTTCTTTGCGGCGTAGGGCAGCAAAGTGTTTCCGGGCAATAGGAATTCAAAGCGCTCGTATTGCGCGTTAAATCCGCTGGGCACGGCGATGCGCAGCCCGTGCATGCGTGCTTTGACCTGGCTGTCATATCCCCCTTGCGCGCCCGACAAGGGGGCGGTCATCGCGGTGAAACACGCATACAAGGCAAGGCAGGCCGGCAGCGTCGCATCACGGGTCCAAGCTGGCTTAAGCATGCCCGCAACACAGGCACCCAGCCCAATTCCGGCAAAAAAAAGTGTGATCCACAGATTGCGGTCCTCTGCGATGCCCATGTCGTGCATAACCCAAGCAATACGCGCGAGCATGCCCAGGGCCAAGGCGGCGATCACCAAAGTCACGGCAAACCAGCCGCGCCCCAACCGCTCCCAATGCAGTGCCAGCAGGATGGCAAAGGCCGGCATCGCCGGTATCAGGTAGCGCGCCGAGCGCTGGCTGGGGATGCAAAAAACCAGCAACCAGACGATGAGCCAGACCAGCAAAGTGCCTTGCGGCTTTCCTACCCAGGCCCGCCAATGTCCACGCCAGCCGGCCCGCAATCCGTACAGGCACAAGCCTAAAGCAACTGGCAGCAGCAAGCCGGCGTTTTCTGGATAGGCCAGGGCCTGTAGCCAAAGCGGGTTATCGCCGGCCAAAGCCGCATGCCAATAGCCTCCACTCGCTTGCAACTTGCCGGCGTTCTCGCCAATCACAAACTCCTGCCAAATAGCTCCCGGATCGGGGTCCACAACAAACCACAGCGCAAAGACGCACAAGGCAATAAGCGCAGCCCATGACACGCCGACCCCAACGCGCACCAAGCCACGCAGCTTGGGCGGTGCTTGTGAAAGCCACAGTGCGCAGGCGAGTGTGGCGGCGGCAGGGGCGATCAGCGCAAAAGACTTATAGAGCAGGCCCACGCCCATGAGGGCGCCGCATACGGTGTAAGTTCCAACAGACCAGGCGCTGCGCTGATCACCCTGGGATTGCCTGTGCCCATCCGATGGGGCGGCTGCACTTTGCTGCAAGAGCAAGTACCAAAGCGGCAAGGCCAACCAAAAGGTCTCAGGTGCACTGGTGAGGTACGCTCGGCCATAACGGTAGGTAGAGAAAAATGCGAGATAGGCGATGGCCGCCACAGCGGCGGTACGCCACTGAACGCCAATGCGCAACGTCATCCACCCCACGGCAGCTGCGCTTAACAAGGTGTAGGCCACGCTGGGCCAGCGCAATGAAAAAAGTGTGCCCTGGGCACCCCAGTCACCGCTGGCGATGGCTTGCCAGAATAAAAGCGGCGGTTTGGTGTTACGCATATGGTCCAGGTCTGACACCAGCGGCAACCAATGCCCGGAAGCGGCTGTGAGCCGGGCGATATGGATGTAGACCATTTCGTCCCCGTTGGTGGGCGCGTAAGGGCTGGACAATCCGTAAAAATAAAGCCCGACCGCGCAAAAGAGCAAGACCCACCAAGGCCAAAGTGCGCGTTCTGTCACGCTGGTGAGGGGCTGCGGGTCGGACACCATGCGGGATACTTTAGCGCTTGCGAAAAGTCCAGCGGTCGTTGGCTAAAAAATTACTCAGACTGGCGATGATGATCGCAATCAGATTGGCCAGCATGTAGTGCATGCTGTGTGTCAGCCACAGCGTAAGCACGTATTGCAAACCGCTACCAAACAAGGATGCCAGTGCGTACTTGGCTAACTGTGCTGCCAGACTGGATGGGGGCGGTGTTTCGAGGCCCGCCTCCAGAGGCGCCTGGGTAACGCGGTCGGCCCAAGTCCACAGCCGGTTCCAGGTGAAGTTGTTGACGGTGGCCACGGCAATCGCCAGGGCCAGTGAGGCATAAGGCTTCCCTTGTGGTCCCTCAAGGCTTTGAAACAAATACTCGTGCCCCAGATAAAGCACCACGATATTGACCACGGTGCCGCTCGCCCCCACCATGCCGAATTTGATGTAGCGGATGCCAAGCAGCCAGCGCAGCATTGCCAGCAGGCGCTCACGCCAGAAGCGTTCAGTGATCATGCGCCCGCTGCTGCCGCCTGCATGCCACGCTGCGCTTGCAAGAAGGCCAAGGCCTGGTCCAGTACCGGGTCCGGCGCGATACGCTTGAGGCACTGGTTATCGCCATCGCAAAAAGTCAGGCGGTGGTTGTAAGCGCTCAGGCAAGGCGAGCAGGCGATACCCGATTCAAGCACTATGTTGCGTTTACCCAAGGGGCCGTAGAGCTTGCCGGTTTCAGGCCCGAAAAACACCATGGTTTGGATCGGCGTTAAGGTGGCGAAATGGCCGGGACCGCCATCGTTGGTAATGAGTAAATCGGCCGCATAAAACAACATCAACAACTCACGGATGCTGCGGGTGTAGCCGGTCAGGTCGATACATAAATCGCTGCCTACCAGGGTCTTGAGGTGCTGTGCCAAAGCGGCATCATCCTTCAGACCTATCAGCCCGACGGCATAGCCCTGCTGGCACAGGCCTTGGGCAACGCGCGCATAGTGCTCCTTGGGCCAGGCGCGCTCGGGCAGGATGCCGCCACCCGCATACAAAAGGACCAGGCGTTTGGATTGCGCGGCCTGGTGGTCCTGGACTAGTTTTTCACGGTACGAAGAAAGCTCTGCTGGCGTGAAGGGCACCGACAAGTCACTATGTTGCGGTACCGAGCGGATCGGCGCAGCTTTGTTACGCGGTGTGCCGGCCGCTTGCAGCGCATCGACTAGCGACAAAAACTGCAAGCTGATGTGCTGGTACGGGTTGTAAGGAATGGCGTGCGTGATAAAGCTGCCCCGATACAGGCCTTCCTGGGTATGCGGCGTGAAGCCCGTGCGCACCGGTGCGCCGCAGGCAAATGACAGGAGCGCACTTACCCGGGAAAACAATTCGCAGTCGATGACTGCATCGATACCTATGCCATGCAGTTTTGCGCTCACGCGCAAGATGTCGCTCACCAACGCCCTACCGCTGCGGTCGTCAATCGAATGCATATGCGCCGTGTCAGTGAGCGACAGCAAGCGTGTGACTTCTTGGTTTTTTTTGAGCTGAAGAATGTGAATCGCCGCTTGCGGGTAGCGCTGGCGCAGCGCAGCGAACATCGGGCCGGCTAAAACAATGCTGCCCATCTCCGACAGCAGGATGACCAAAATATGGCGCGCATCCTGCGGCATCACCGCAGGCTTGCGCCATAAGTTAGTCAGTTGCACCCAGCCCGACACTGCGCCGCACAGAACCTGGCCAAGCCAGCGGTCTATCAGGCGTTGTGTCTGCAGCTTCATGCGCGTTGTGTCTTACAGCGCTTCCGCTGCATGCAGCGCCGCTGCTTTGTGCCTCAGCGCAAAGCAGCGGTTTGCTGTCGCAAACGTAGGTCTCATAGACCAGCCGCTGCACGCAGCGCCGCTGCTTTGTCCGTGCGTTCCCAGGTGAATTCGGGTTCTTCGCGGCCGAAGTGGCCATAGGACGCGGTTTTTTCGTAAATCGGGCGCAGCAGGTCCAGCATCTGGATGATGCCTTTGGGGCGCAGGTCGAAGTGCTCGCTGATGAGCGCGGCGATTTTCTCGTCGGAAATCACGCCAGTACCCTCGGTATACACGGTCACATTCATGGGCTGGGCCACGCCGATGGCGTAGGCCACCTGGATTTGGCATTGCTTGGCCAAACCGGCCGCGACAATGTTTTTCGCTACATAGCGCGCAGCGTACGCCGCCGAGCGGTCCACTTTGCTGGGGTCTTTCCCTGAAAACGCACCGCCGCCGTGGGGGCAGGCACCGCCGTAGGTGTCCACAATGATTTTGCGACCTGTCAGGCCGCAGTCTCCCTGGGGGCCGCCGACCACAAAGCGACCGGTCGGGTTGATCAGAAAGCGCGTGTCTTTGAGCCATTCTTTGGGCAGCACCGGCTTGATAATCTCTTCGATGATGGCCTCGCGAAACGAGTCCTTCATCTTGGTGGCGGTCTCCGATTGGTCGGGACTGTGTTGGCTAGATAGCACGACGGTGTCGATGCTGTGCGGCTTCCCATCCACATAGCGCATGGTGACCTGGCTCTTGGCGTCAGGGCGCAAAAATGGCAGGCGGCCGTCCTTGCGCAGCTGGGCTTGGCGCTCGACCAGGCGGTGTGCGTAGTAAATCGGCGCGGGCATCAGCTCGGGTGTTTCGTTGCAGGCATAGCCAAACATTAGGCCTTGATCGCCGGCGCCGGTGTTGAGGTGGTCGTCCGAGGCATGGTCCACGCCTTGCGCAATGTCGTTGGACTGTTTGTCGTAGCACACCATCACGGCGCAACCCTTGTAGTCGATGCCGTACTCGGTGTTGTCGTAGCCGATACGTTTGATGGTGTCGCGTGCTACTTGGATGTAGTCCACATGCGCGTTGGTGGTGATCTCACCGGCCAGAACCACCAGTCCGGTGTTGCAAAGGGTTTCCGCGGCGACGCGGGACTTGGGGTCTTGCTTGAAAATCGCGTCCAGAATCGCATCGGAAATCTGGTCGGATACTTTGTCGGGATGTCCCTCGGACACCGACTCGGAGGTAAAAAGAAAATCGTTCGCCATGCTTGCTCTCCAAAAAATATGAGGTTGACATGCGTTGCCAATCTCGGGAGCTGGCGAACGCTTTAGCAGATTTGTCCCTTGGGACAAGGCACAATTGGCCGGTCACGCCGGTTGATTGTGTCGTCGCCCTGCAAGTTGCTCGTTTAACTCGGCGACCGTTTCATTCTAGCAAAGCCCTATGCATCTTTGGATTCGTCTGCTCTCCCGTTGCCCATTGTGGCTATTGCATGGTGCCGGTTTTTTGCTGGGTTTTCTGACCTACCTGTTGTCACGGGACTACCGGCAGCGGTTTAAGGAACAGTTGCACCAAGCTGGCTATGGCTGGCGCCAGGCTTGGCGCGCCCTTGGGCAGGCGGGCTGTAGCGTGCTCGAATCGCCCCGCTTGTGGTTTGGAGCCCCGGTGCCAGTGCACTGGGATGGGCAGGAAGTAGTCCAGGCCGCTTACGCCAGCGGTAGAGGAGTGATTTTTTTGACGCCGCATTTAGGTTGTTTTGAAGTGACGGCACCGACTGCGGCAACTTTGTTTGCCCCACGCTATGGCCCGATGACGGTCTTGTACCGCCCGCCCAGGCAATCTTGGTTGGCGTCGATGTTGCAAGCCTCGCGCAGTCGCCAGGGCATGCTGACGGTGCCCACCAATTTGCATGGCGTGCGTAAATTACTCAAGGCATTGCGCAATGGCGAGGCCGTCGGCCTATTGCCCGATCAGGTGCCGCCACTGGGGATGGGGATTTGGTCGCCGGTGTGGGGTCGCCCGGCCTACACCATGACGCTTGCGGCCAAACTGGTTTTGCAAACCGGGGCCGACGTAGTGATTGCTTGGGGTGAGCGGCTCCCCTGGGGCCGCGGCTATTGCATCCATGCTTGCAAATTCGATGTGGACATGCAATCAGATATTGCTTCCATGGTCGCGCACATCAACCGCGCCATGGAAGGCTTGGTGCGCCAGTGCCCAACCCAGTATTTGTGGGGTTACGAACGCTACAAGCAGCCGCGCCAGGAGCCTCTTGGGTGAACCCGCTGATACTTTTCATGCGTTTGTTGGCCTATGTGCCGCTGCCGGTGTTACGCGCTATGGGCAGCCTGTTGGGCGTGGTTCTGTATGTGCTTGCCCGGCGCAGGCGCGGCATTGTGCAGACCAACCTTGCGGCCTGTTTCGGGCATTTGAATGCAGCACAGCGCAGCGCGATAGCGCGCCGCCACTTCTGCTTATTTGCCCAGTCCTTGCTGGACCGCGCCTGGCTATGGCATGCGCCGCCGTCCGTGCTGCGCCAACGCATTCATTTTGCGGGCGCACTGGCGGAATTAAGCAATCCCGATCCCTTAATATTTTTAGCGCCCCATATGGTGGGTTTGGATGTGGGCGGCGTGGTGCTCACCGAGTTGCAGCAAATCAGGACCGCTTGTATTTACGTGCCCCTCACCAATGCCTGGGCAGAAGAATGGATGGTTCAAGGCCGCAACCGGTCAGGCAATGTGCTTTCTATTGCCCGTAAAGACGGGCCCCAACCGGTGCTGCGCGGATTACGTAAGGGCATTCGTTTGCACTTGTCGCCGGATATGGATTTCGGCGCGGATGGCGCGCTATGGGTGCCGTTCTATGGTGTACCCGCCGCTACCGTGCCCGCACTCTCGCGCTTTGCCAAGCTGGGGCGCGCACGCGTTTGCGCTTTGCTTACCCGCCTGGTGCCCGGAGGCTACGAGGTCACCCTCAGCGCAGCATGGCAAGATTTCCCCAGCGATGACCTGCAAGCCGATACCTTGCGCATGAATCAAAACATAGAACGATGGATTGACGGTGACCCGGCGCAGTACTACTGGGTGCATAAACGTTTCAAGACGCGGCCGCCGGGTTCGCCTGCCATGTACGGGTAAGTGAGGGACTACCACGGTTCAATGAGGGCGATTCGGTGCGCGTTCACGCGAGCATTGCGTCCGCCTTGGAGCCAAGCACATTGGGGCGTGCGGCGTGTCCACTAAGGTTGCTTAGGCATCAAGGCGGCGATAGCGGTCCCCGATGGCCCGAAGCATTTCCGCAGCCTGCGGGAACCCTTTACACCGGGATCGCTTGGGCCGCCACAGGCGCCGCGCCAACTGGATGGGCCCAATCCCACAACAGCGTGGCCACATCTTCCAAACCGGTGCGCTTGGTGGCGGAGAAAAGCCGCACCTCGCCGCCGCCCGCTTGCAGCTTGGCAATCGACAGGGCTTTAGCGCCTTCGCTGCGGGTGAGTTTGTCGGCCTTGGTTAGTACCACCAGAAATTTCAGACCCTCTTCCACACGGGGGCGGATGACGTCCAGCAGTATTTCGTCCAGTTCGGTCATGCCGTGGCGAGGATCGCACATCAGCACAATAGCCTGCAGGTTTTTGCGGCTGACCAGGTAATTGGCCATCACCTGTTGCCAACGGATCTTGTCCTGTTTGGGCACCGCCGCGTAGCCGTAGCCGGGCAAATCCGTCAATACCGAGTCCATCAAACCCTGCTTGCCCAAGGCAAACAAATTGATATGCTGCGTTCGACCGGGCCGTTTGGACGCAAAAGCCAATTGTTTTTGCTGGGTTAAGGTGTTGATGCAGGTGGATTTACCGGCATTGGAGCGTCCGACAAAGGCGATTTCCGGTACGTCCAATTCCGGCAAAAAATGCAATTGCGGCGCTGTGGTGAGAAAGCGGGCTGTGTGCAGCCATCCCAGCGCCTGCAATGCAGCGCTTTTTGGTGCTGCGCTGGTGCCGGCTAGCTTGGCGGAAGTGGACGGGCTTGGGGTGGTCATGGTCTTATCGTTCTTATGGCGGGCAGTCCCCGTGCCGCATTGTAGAATGGTGGGGTTTTTGCCCTACATAAGAGCCCCAGCATCATGAAGTCGTTTGCCCAATTGTTTCTCGTCGCAGCCATGCTCGCCAGCGCATTTACCGCCTCGGCCAACAGCGCAGAGCCTGCTAAAGCTGCCCAACCCGACTTGGCAAAGGGCGAAGCCAGCTATGGCGCAGTCTGCGCAGCCTGCCACGGGGCAGACGGCAATTCGGGCACCCCGACTTTTCCTAAACTAGCCCAGCAGCATCCTCAGTATTTGGTGAAGCAACTGCAAGAATACAAGTCCGGTAAGCGTGCCAACGCCATCATGATGGGTTTTGCTAGCGCCCTGTCTGAAGACGATATGCGCAATATTGCATTCTGGCTGGCTAGCAAAGCGGCCAAACCCGGTTTTGCTAAAGACAAAGAAGCAGTGGCGCTGGGTGAACGTATTTACCGCGGCGGCATCGCAGACCGCCAGGTGCCCGCTTGTGCCGGTTGCCACAGCCCCAACGGCGCTGGTATCCCCGCGCAATACCCGCGTATTGGCGGCCAGCATGCCGAATATGCTGGTGCCCAGTTGACGGCTTTCCGCGATGGCGTGCGCAAAAACAGCCTGCAAATGAACCAAATTGCGGCCAAGCTCAATGACCGCGAAATCAAAGCCCTTGCGGACTACGTCGCCGGTCTGCGCTAAATCCGCCTCCCCCTGCGCGTACCTTCCGCAGGATGCTTGTATCGGCATGATTTTCTGCCTGGAGCCCCTGTGAATCCTCGAAGTTCAGACATAACCCCCCGCGCCCTGGCAGAAGGCCGCCGTGACGCGCTGCGGCGCATGCTCTCGGGCACTGGTGCCCTTGCCTTGGGCAGCCTGCCTTCCCTAGGCGCAGCCCAGGCACTCGCCCCTACGCCCAAGCCGGGCAAATTAGCGCCACTGCCCGCCAAATCCAGCGCAGTGCCTGGTGCCCTGGCCATGGACAAGCTGACAGCTTACAAAGATGCGTCCGGCTATAACAATTTTTACGAATTCGGCACCGACAAATCTGACCCAGCTGCCAACGCACACACCCTGAAAACCACGCCCTGGACCGTAGATATCGAGGGTTTGGTGAAAAAGCCGGGGCGCTGGGCTTTAGAAGATTTGCTCGCATTGAGCCCCATGGAAGAGCGCATTTACCGCCTTCGCTGTGTCGAGGGCTGGTCCATGGTCATCCCTTGGGTGGGCTACTCGTTGGCCGAATTGATCAAGCGGGTAGAGCCTTTGGGCAGCGCCAAATATGTGGAGTTTGTCACGCTGGCCGACCCTAAAACTATGCCTTTTGTGGGGAGTCGCGTCCTGGATTGGCCTTACGCGGAAGGCTTGCGTATGGATGAGGCCATGCATCCGCTGACCCTGCTGGCCTTTGGTATGTATGGCGAAATACTGCCCAACCAGAACGGCGCGCCGCTGCGCCTGGTGGTGCCTTGGAAATATGGCTTCAAAAGCGCCAAGAGCATTGTCAAAATCCGTTTTAGCGAGCGCCAACCCGCAACCGCCTGGAACAAGGCCGCGCCGCAGGAATATGGGTTTTATTCCAATGTCAACCCGGAAGTGGCCCACCCGCGTTGGAGCCAGGCGACCGAGCGGCGCTTGGGCGAAGACGGCGTTTTTGGCAAAAAGCGCAAAACCCTGATGTTCAACGGCTACGAGGCGCAGGTGGGCCAGTTGTACGCAGGTATGGATTTGAAAAAGTTGTACTAAAAACGCCGGTGTTTTTAGCCTCAGTCCATCGCGCTATCGGGGCGCGCTTTGCCAAGCCTTGTGTGTTTGCGCTGGCATTGCTGCCACTTGCCTACTGGCTAACAGCATTGTTCAATGATGCGCTGGGCGCCAACCCTGCCGAAGCCCTGTTGCGTGGCACCGGCCTATGGACTTTGCGCATGCTGTGTGTGCTTTTGCTGGTAAGTCCGCTACGCGAGGCTATGGGATGGACCCACTTGGCGCGCATGCGCCGGATGCTGGGCTTGTTCGTATTTTTTTATGCCTTGGTGCATTTTTGCGCCTATGTGTGGCTGGACCAGAGCGGGCAATGGGATGACATCCTCGTAGACATTCCAAAGCGACCATTTATTTTGGTAGGGCTGCTGGCTTTGTTGCTGTTATTACCCTTAGCGCTGACCTCATTCAATGCTGCGATCCGCTGGATGGGCGCAGCGCGCTGGCGCAGCTTGCACCGGGCGGTGTATGGGATCGCCTTGCTGGCCGTCTTGCATTTTTTCTGGATGCGCGCGGGTAAGCGCGACTTTGATCAGGTGGCGCTGTACGCAGCCTTCATCGGAGTTTTACTCGTATGGCGCCTGCGTCGGCGATTTAGTCGCTAAGGCGCTCGCAGCGGAATAAATCCGAAACCATCTCCCGCTCGCGGATCACCGTGGCCTTGTCCCCGTCCACCAAGACTTCGCCGGCCCGCCCGCGGGTGTTGTAGTTGCTGGCCATGCTCATGCAATACGCCCCGGCCGACATCACTGCCAGACGCTCGCCAGCTTGAAGCGCCAGAGTCCGGTCCCGGCCAATCCAATCGCCGCTTTCGCACACCGGACCGACGACGTCATACACCGTGGCCTGGGCTTGGGCCTTTGGATGCTCCAGCGGAACAATCGCATGGAAGGCCTGGTACATGGCGGGGCGCGGGAGGTCGTTCATGGCGACGTCCACGATGCAGAAGTTTTTCTGCTCGCCAGGCTTGAGGTACAAAACTTCGGTCAGGCATACCCCGGCATTACCCACTAAAGAGCGGCCCGGTTCGATCATTAAGGTGTGGTCGCCTAGACCGCGTGCATCGATTTTTTCCAGTAAGTTGGCCCAAAGCGCATCGGCGGACGGGGGCGCCTCACTTTGGTATTGAATGCCCAAACCGCCGCCGAAATCGACATGTTCCAGCGGTATGCCCGCCGCTTCAATCGCCTGCACCAAGTCGAGCATGCGGTCCAATGCATCCAAGTAGGGCGCTTCTTCCGTGATTTGCGAACCGATGTGGCAGTCAATGCCCACGATGCGCAGGCCGGGCAGAGTCGCAGCGTGCTGGTAAGTCGCCAGCGTGCGCTCATGTGCAATGCCGAATTTATTGCCTTTGAGGCCGGTGGAAATATAAGGGTGAGTTTTGGGGTCCACATTGGGGTTGACGCGGATACTGATGGGCGCGCGCAGTCCCATCGCTACGGCAACTGAATTGAGTACCTCGATCTCCGCTTCGCTTTCTACATTGAAGCAGCCGATGCCCGCCGCCAGCGCTTCGCGCATTTCATGGCGCGTTTTGCCCACGCCGGAAAAAATCACTTTGGCCATGTCGCCACCGGCGGCGCGTACCCGCGCCAATTCGCCGCCAGACACAATGTCAAAGCCGCAGCCGGCACGGGCAAACACTTGCAATACGCCCAGCGAAGAATTAGCCTTCATGGCGTAGCAAATCTGCGCTTTGCGCCCAGCAAAACCTTTTTGGTAGGCGGCCAGAGCGCCCAACATGGCGGCCTTGGAGTAAACATATAGGGGAGTGCCGTGCTCTTGGGCTAACGCAGAAAGGCTCAGTTTCTCCACCATCAGGCCTTTGTCGCCATAGTGGAAATAGGGTGTTCCGGGCAAGGTATTGTTCATGCTGCGCGGCAGCTAGGCTGCCGATCCGTTATGGTGTGGCTTGTAGTTGTTTGGCACGGGCTGCTGATAAGCCCCGCTTTAGGTGGCAGATACAGGGGCCCTTTTTGGCCGCAGGCACCCAATAGCACACAGGCCGCCAGGCTCAGACACAACGCGCCCGCTGATTTTTTTGTTTTTGACATGGTGAAATTGTAATGACCGACCCCGAGTTTATGGATCTGGCCGAATCGCTTCTGCATAGGGTGGAAAGCACTTGCGATGCGATCAACGATGCAGGTATCGCGGATATTGACAACCAGCGCGTTGGCAGCATGGTGACATTGGTGTTTGCCAACCGCAGCCAGATCATTATCAATCTGCAAAAACCATTGCACGAGGTCTGGATGGCCTCGCGCTCGGGCGGCTACCATTTTTGCTGGCGCGATGGCCGCTGGCAGGACACCAAAGCGCAGGGCGATTTTTTTACGCTACTGGGGCATGACGCCAGCGCGCAAGCAGGTGTAGCCTTGCCGTTTGAGGCCTGACCAAGCATTGGCTTTAAGCGCTCGCGCTCCGGCCCCCAAGCCATCCTGAGGCCCGCCGCGATCAGTTTCTGAACAAATCCAAAATACTGCGCTGCTCTTCGGACTGCGTCGGGGGCTTAGTGGCGCTGGCTGCGGGGGTGCTTACCGTGGCCTTGTCTGTTGCGCCCGTGCCTACAGCGTCAATGCCGTTACCCTTGGAAAACTCCTCGTAATACCACTCGTTGTTGACCCGCACGATGCCTTCAGGTGGCTCGGCTTCCATGATGGGCACGTTTCTCAATGCGGTTTCCATAAAGCTGATCCACACCGGCAGACTCAAGCCACCACCGGTCTCTTTGTCGCCCAATTTACGCGGTGTGTCGTAGCCTATCCAAGTCACTGCTGTCAGCGTTGGGTGGTATCCGGCAAACCAGGCATCCATCGAGTCATTGGTCGTACCGGTCTTACCATAAATATCCGGGCGCTTGAGCGTGGCTTGGGCCTTGGCTGCCGTGCCCGAGCGCGTCACTTCCTGGAGCAGGCTGGTCATAAGGAAGGCATTGCGGGGCTCAATGGCGATATTGGCTTCGCCTAGCACCGGCTTGACGGTTTCCAACAGCACTTTGCCGCGCTGTTCGCTGACTTTGGAAATCAGCCAAGGGCTGACGCGGTAGCCGCCATTAGCGAATACCGAGTAACCGGTCGCCATTTGCATGGGGGTGACGGAACCGGCGCCCAGCGCCATCGTCAGGTAGGGGGGGTGCTTCTCGGCATCAAACCCAAAGCGGCTAATCCATTGTTGCGCATCGTGTGTACCTATGGACTGCAAAACCTGAATAGAAATCATGTTTTTGGACTTGGCCAGCGCTTTGCGCAGAGTCATGGGGCCTTCAAAGGTGCCATCGTAATTTTTCGGCTCCCACGGCTGCCCGCCCGTGGTTCCCGCGTCAAAAAACAGGGGCATGTCGTTGATCACGGTGCTTGGCGTAAAACCTTTGTCTAATGCCGCCGAATAAATAAAGGGCTTGAAGCTCGACCCGGGTTGGCGCCAGGCCTGCGTGACGTGATTGAATTTGTTCTTACCGTAGTCAAAACCGCCAACCAGTGCCTTGATCGCGCCGTCACGCGGGTCCATCGCCAAAAAGGCACCTTCCACCTCTGGCAATTGGGTAATTTCCCAGCCACCTTTGGAGGTTTTTGATACGCGGATGATGGCGCCCGGGCGGATCTTGATGTTGGGCGCTGATTTGTCGGAAAGCCCAGACAAGGCGGGCTTCAAACCCTCTCCTGTTACCTCCACGACTTCGCCCGCTTGGCGCTGGGCTAGAACGCGTTTGGTGTCCGCCTGAAGTACTACCGCCGCGAATACGTCGCCGTTATCGGGATGTTCGTCCAGCGCCTCATCAATCGCGTCTTCCAGCTCCTGGGCATCACTGGGCAGGGTGATGAACTTTTCAGGTCCCCGGTAGACCTGGCGCCGTTCAAAGTCCATGATCCCGCGCCGCAAAGCCTTGTAAGCAGCCTCTTGCTGGGCGCTGACAACCGTAGTTACTACGTCCAAGCCTCGGGTATAGGTTGCATCGCCATATTGATCGAACATTAATTGGCGCACCATTTCGGCGACATATTCAGCGTGCACTAGTTGTGGCCGGTTCGCCGCGGACTTTATCTGTAGGACCTGCGCCTTGGCGGTTTGTGCCTCCTGCGCAGTGATAAACCCATTTTCCTGCATGCGCTCAATAATGTATTGCTGGCGGATTCGCGCACGGCGCGGATTTTTGATGGGGTTATATGCCGAGGGCGCCTTGGGCAAGCCTGCCAGCATCGCCGCTTCGGCAATACTAATATTCCTCAGTGGTTTCCCAAAATAGGTCTCACATGCGGCGGCAAAGCCGTAGGCCCGATTTCCCAAGTAAATCTGGTTCATGTAAATCTCAAGAATCTGGTCTTTGCTCAGATTGTGCTCAAGCTTGAAAGTGAGCAAGATTTCATAAATTTTCCGAGTAAATGTTTTCTCTGATGAGAGATACACATTGCGCGCCACCTGCATCGTTATGGTCGATGCTCCCTGGCTCTTAGAGCGGCCTACATTGGCCGCTGCTGCGCGGACCATACCCAGGTAGTCGATGCCTCCATGCTGAAAAAAACGAGCATCCTCAATTGCCAAAATCGCATTCTTCATGACCAGCGGGATTTCATTAATTGGCGTAAGTGTGCGGTGCTCTTCGCCAAACTCCCCTATCAAATCCCCTTCTGCTGAATAAACCCTCAAGGGCAATTTGGGGTGGTAATCCTCGAGGTCTGAAATGTCTGGCAAATTCGGGTAAGCCAGCGCCATCACGATCGCGACAAGAAACAGCAAGGATGCGAGGCCAGCCAATGCCAATCCGGATAAGGCCAAAACTACATATCCCATCCAAGCCCAGATAGAGCGAGGCGGCTCCGACTTTGGAGCGGGCTTTTTTGACGCAGGATTTGAAGAATCGGCCATGAATGCAGTGCTCTACGGATTGTTGAAGAGTCGAGGGACTCTTGTTGAAGTCAAAGGCACAAAGATCGAAAGCTGCTTAGCCAAAACCTGGCCCAGGCTGCATTTTTGACCGTTTAAACCCCTATGGTATCGCAGGAGCGCCGATCCCAAGGAGCAACTATTTTTAAAACTAATCAAATTTAATGGTAATATCAATAAACATTACATAAAAAACATAAAAATTTCAAGAACTAGGGTGCAAATTATGGATATCAGGTCTTATTTCGGCCGTACGCAAGACGCTTTGATCGGGTTAGACATCAGTAGCTGGGGCATCAAAATCGTTGCATTGAGCGGGTCTTTGGACAGTCCGGCCGTCGAGACTATGGACAGCGCTTATCTGCCGCCAGGTTGTGTGGTGGAGGGAAATATCGTCAAGATGGATGAGGTAGCGCAAGCCTTGCAATCATTGCTGCAAAAAAATAAAGTGAAAGCGAAAAAAGCCGCGCTTGCGCTGCCCTCATCGGCTGTTATTACAAAAAAAATCATGGTGCGGGCAGACCTAAGACCCCAAGATATGGAAATGCAAGTCGAGGAAGAGGCCAGGCAATATATACCCTTCCCCTTGGATGAGGTGAGCCTTGATTTTTGCAATATCGGGCCCAATCCACTGCGGGAAGATATGGTCGATGTCATTATTGCAGCTGCACGCCGTGAACGTGTCGAAGCAGCGCAGGAATTAATGGAAACCGTCGGCCTAGACGCGACTGTCGTTGATGTTCAATCCTACTCATTACGTCTCGCCTTAAAGCGCGTGTCAGGCATACATTTGCCAGGGCAGGACAATGCGTTAGTACTGCTGATAAAAATTGGCGCAAATCGCACTTTGATGCAGCTTGCCGTTGGTGATGAAGTTGTCTATGAGCGCGATCAAAGCATGGGCGGTAATTTGCTCACGCAAAGTATTGCAAACCACTATGGAATCAGTGGGGCGCAAGCGGAAGACAAAAAAATATCAGGTATTCAAAATCAGAAAATTGACTCCAGGGTATTGAAGGCCTATAAAGAAAACGTCGCTGTAATGCTCGAGCGCGGCATGCAGTTTCTCTTCAACAGTACCCCCTACAGCACCGTAAATCACATATTTCTGGCCGGCGGCGGCGCTATGGTTCCGGGTTTACCGGAGGAGGTTTCTAGCGTTTTACACACACCTTGTTCGCTTATCAACCCGTTTGAAGGCATGCGGATTGAGCCGCAAATTCGGCGCAATGTGCCATTACAAGATGCCCCTATCTTTCTTAGCGCCTGCGGTCTAGCTTTACGCCGGTTCACCGCATGATTTACTTTAATCTTCTGCCCCACAGGGAGGCCACGCGAGCCTTACAGCGTGACCAATTCAGTAAATCATTGCTTTTGGCGGCCATTTTGGCCGGCATCACAGCATTTGCAATTTACGGGGCAATGAGTACCTCGCTCGATGCACAACACCAGAACCAAGAAACCTTGGAACAGGAAATCAAGCGTTTTGAAAAGGAGATTATTGAAATCAAAGACCTAGAGAGCCAAATCGCCTCTTTGCTCGCAAGACAAAAGGCGGTAGAAGACATTCAGTCGGATCGAAATTCCCCGGTCCGATTGCTATCGGAATTAGTGAAAAGCACGCCGCAGGGCGTAGCAATCACCAAACTTTCGCAGAAAGACCAAGAGATAACTTTAGAGGGAATTGCCAAATCCAACGAAACGCTCTCAGAGTTTTTGGATAACTTGGGCAAATCTGATGGCTGGTTCGGCAAACCCGAGTTGGTCGTAAGTTCAGCTGAGAGCCTGAGTGGCGCTGGCAAGGCACAAAAAAGCACCTATAAGTTCACGGTTAGGGCCGTATTGATGCGCTCGGCGCAGTCCGCCTCGCCTACAAGTCCGGCATCTGCAGCGCCCTTAGCTCCGCAGATTGCAAACAAGGGATGAGCGCACTTGAATTACCCACGAAAAGGTATCTAAAAAATGTCCAAACATAATTTTAGAACTTGGTTGTCCAGCGTCATCGGGCAGTTCCGGGGGTTGGACCGGGGCGATCCATCGTCATGGCCGTTTATACCGCGCTCAGTAGTCTTTTTATGTGCTTATTGTGTAACGCTTGCCGCTTTGTGGTTTTATCCCTTGAGCGAATTTTCTGCGCAATTGGATAAATTGGCTGAGCATCAGCTCACCTTGCAAACGGACTTTAAGGATAAATTGGGAAAGTCGGCTAGTCTGCAATTACTAAAAAAGCAACGCGATACTGTAGCGGTGACGGTCGAAGGATTGGAAAAGCAACTGCCTAACCGCGCTGAGATGTCCGGTCTCTTGCTCAGCGTCAGTCAAATGGGTATCAGCCGCAATTTACAAACCGAGTTATTTCAACCGGACCCGGTGGTTTTCAAACCCTATTACGCAGTGATTCCGGTAACCTACAAGGCGACGGGCCGCTTCCATGATTTTGCGAAATTCGCTTCCGATGTCGCTCAATTACCTCGCATTGTCAACTTAAGCAATATCGGCATTTCACCTAAAACTGATGGAACATTGTCTTTTGAAGTCACGGTGAAGACCTATCGCTATCTTGACCCGGCTGAGGTCGCCGCACAGGCAAATAACCCCAAGGCCTCTAAATGAACAGACTGCACTATCGCGCCTGTATCGTCCTGCTCCCTTGGGTTTTGTATGCCTGCGGACCATCACGCCAGGACACCTTGAAAGACTGGATGGTGGAGGAACGTAAATCGATCACGCCGACGGTCAAAAAAATTCCTGACCCCAAGCCTTTTCACCACCTTGCCTATGACGAAGATGGAAACGCAGACCCATTTTCCAGGCAGTTCTTTATCGTCGCTGCCGCCACGGAGCAACTAAAGAATAGTCCTGATTTAAGTCTAGCCCACAAGTCGCGCAAGCGAGATCCCTTGGAAGAGTATGCGCTCGAATCCATCGCATTTGTTGGCACGATGGAAAAGCAAGGCCGCTCAGTTGGCCTGGTGCGCGCGCAGGGGAAGGTCTACCAAGTCTTGGCTGGACAGTACATAGGCAAAAACTTTGGAAAAATTCTGCGCATTGATGACACTTCGATTCAACTGCGTGAACTGGCAAAAGACCAGGAAGGTAACTGGTTGCAACGCGATGCGACTTTGCGTATTCAAGGGGAGAGTAAATGAATATCTTAAAAATGGCTAAACGCAGCCTCTTGGCTTTGAGCGCGCTGACGGCCATGCTGTTGACGGGGTTGGCGCAGGCGGAAAACTCCGTAGTCGCCATTACAGGTTTGCGCAATGGCAATGTGGAACAGGTGCGCATCGACTTTAGGCGAGAGCTCACTGCTTTACCAAAGGCGTTTATGACGCGAAATCCCTCGCGCCTGGCGTTAGATTTCGCCGGGCTCGGTAGTGCCATGGGAATGGGGCGCGTCGCCATTGCGCAAGCACTGGTTGATTCGGCACTTGTCGCGCAGTCGGACGAGCGCAGCCGCGTTGTCATCTATTTGCGCCAATCGGCCAGCCACCGGCTAGAAATTACCGGCAAAAGCCTGCTCGTTACCTTAAGCCCTTTGGGCGACGCAAGTTCAGCACAAGTCAACGGGCCGGGCGCAGTTGCGGCGGCGGCTCCAACCGCAGGCCAATCCGCTGCGCAAGCATCAGCAAGCGCGGGTGCCTCTGAGTCACAGGCGCCGCCACCCCTGGGCGACATTCAATTTAAGCGCGGGTCCGATGGCGCCGGCCGCATTGTGGTGACTTTGCCCAACAGGCTGGTGACCGCGGATATCCGCCAGCTCGGAACCAATTTGGTAGTCGATTTCAGCAATGTCAGCCTTCCTGAGCGTCTGCGCAAAAAATTCGATGTCACCGACTTCGCAACGCCGGTGCATACCATCACCGCCAATCAGTTAGGTGCACGGGTTCGCATGCTGGTCATGCCGCAGGGAGCATGGGAACATATTGCCTACCAGACCGATACCGAGCTTGTACTAGAGATAAAGCCACAAAGCGCCGACCCCAAAAAAGCCGCACAAAAAGACATCTTTACCGGTGAGAAACTGTCGCTCAACTTCCAAAGTATTGATGTGCGCCAGGTCCTGCAAGTGATCGCAGACTTCACCAATTTCAATGTCGTCACCTCCGATTCAGTGGCCGGTACGGTGACTTTGCGCGTGCAAAACGTGCCGTGGGACCAGATTTTGGACATCATCATGCGCAGCAAAGGCTTGGCGATGCGCAAAAATGGAAACGTTCTGTGGGTCGCGCCCAAGGAAGAAATTGCAGCTAAAGAAAAGCTGGAGTTCGAGTCGCAAATTACCAACGAAAAGATTGAGCCGCTTCGCACCCAGTCCTTTCAGCTCAACTACGCCAAGGCGGTTGACGTAGCGCCCCAGTTAATGGCCGCTGCCGGTGGAAGCGCTAGCACGCCGGGCTCTGCTGGCGCGCGCATCTTGAGCGAGCGCGGTAGTGTGATTGCTGAGCCGCGAACTAACCAACTCTTCGTTACCGACATCGCCAGCAAATTGGATCAAGTCGCACAGTTAATCGCCAAGGTGGATGTCTCCGTACGGCAGGTTCTGATCGAAGCGCGTGTGGTGGAGGCCAACAACGATTTTGGTAAAACCTTGGGCGCCAAGCTGGGCGCCCTTGATATGCGCGCGAACAAGGGTGGTGGTGACGGCGGTTACCAGATCGCTGGGGAAAATCGGGTGGCCTTTGGCACCAACTACGCCAATGCTTTGGGCTCTGCCGGTGCCAGCACCACTATGGATGCCACCAGTAACTTCGTTAACCTGCCGGCAGGGGGTTTAGGCGGCTTCAATGCCTCCACTTTTGCTTTCACGCTGTTTAGTGCGGCCTCCAATCGCTTGTTGGCGCTGGAGCTATCGGCCTTAGAGTCCGACGGCAAGGGCAGAGTAGTTTCGAGTCCGCGCGTGATCGCATATGACAAAACCAAAGCCTTAATAGAGCAAGGAACCGAAGTCCCCTACCAAATGGCGACTAGCAGTGGCGCTACAGCGGTGAGTTTTCGCAAGGCGGTGCTCAAGCTCGAAGTCACGCCCCAGATTACACCGGACGGTAATGTCAGCCTAGAACTAGATGTGTCCAAGGACAGCGTTGGCACCATCACCGCAGCCGGGCCATCGATCAATACCAAGCACATCAAAACACAGGTACTGGTAGAAAACGGGGGCACGGTAGTGATCGGCGGCATCTACACCGAAGATGACCAAACGACCGATACCAAAGTTCCCTTCTTTGGTGATCTGCCAGGCATTGGGTTCCTGTTCAGAAACAATACGAAATCGCTCAAAAAAACGGAAACCCTGGTCTTCATCACACCCAAATTGGTCAATGAATTGGCCTCGACGCGCTAGCGCGCCGCAACTTCACTTATTTGAATCTTTAAGATCACTCAGGGCGTAAAACCAAGGTTTTTTAAACAAATGGCATGTGTTGCCATGGGAATATTTATCTCTGGATGCGCAGCAGGTGGCGGGAGTCCGGGTACGGCGATGGGGACTGCGGCAGCATCTGCACAAGTGGGCAGCAGCGCCGTAGCGGGCGCTAGTGATGCCAATGGCGCTGCCGCTTCGCTTGCGGTCAGTATTGCACAGTAACAAAACCGACGCCAACGGACAGATAGTCCTACAAGTTTCATGGGGCAAAAATTATGCGACGTGGCTTGCCTATACGGTACGCGCAACTACTTATACGATTGGCACGGAGGGAAGTACGGCCCGGCGATTCATGACCTGGGCCAGCGAAGATGATAAGGACACGGGAACGTTTCGGACGCCGCCTTACGGAACAGGAAAATGTAATGCGTCAAATTAAGCAGCTCGGTTTACTACTTTTTTACGGTAAATGAACAAACCTAGAATGACGGGAGTCGCTCGCCACTCTTTAATCCAAGCCCGCTTTGGCTGGCCTAGATTTGGCGCCCCCAGTTATCGCGCGTAATCCTATTTTGATCATCCTCATCGGCCTCCCAGGCTCTGGAAAATCTACCGTTGGCCGGCATCTGTCCCGGCGCTTGCAAGAGCCTTTTGTCGATTCAGACCAGGTGATAGAGGCGCGCCTGGGTTGCCCGATTCGCGAGTTTTTTGAGCGCGAAGGCGAGGCGCGGTTTCGCGACATCGAAGAAGAGGTGATTGCGCAGTTATGTGCCGACGCGGCCGGCGTCTTGGCCACCGGCGGGGGCGCGGTGCTGCGCCCGGCCAACCGTGCGCTCTTGCGCGGCGCAGGTACCGTGGTCTATTTGCAATCGCAGCCTGAGGATTTGATGCGTCGCTTGCGCCACGACCGCAAACGCCCCTTGCTACAGGTGGCCGACCCGATGGCGCGCCTGCGCGAGCTGTTTGCAGAGCGCGACCCGCTTTACCGCGAAACCGCGCACCACATCGTCGAGACTGGGCGTCCGTCGGTGTCCAACCTGGTCCAGTCGATTCTGGGGCAACTCCACATCACCCCGCCGCCGCGCCTAAACTAGCGGGCTATGACCTCTCCGCTCCTGCATTCCCTCACCATCGCGCTGGGCGAGCGCAGCTACCCCATCCTCATCGGTAGCGGCTTGCTGGCCGACCCCACCAGTTTGCAAAACCTGCCACAGGCCTCTAGCGCCCTGATCGTCAGCAATAGCACCGTAGCCCCCTTGTACGCGGAGGCCTTGCAGACGGGTTTGCAAAAGCACTACGCGCGGGTCCTGCAGGTGGTGCTGCCCGATGGTGAGGCTCACAAAGATTGGCAAACCTTGCAGTTGATCTTCGATGCCTTGCTGGAAAGCGGGTGTGACCGAAAAACCGTGCTGTTCGCGCTGGGCGGTGGCGTGGTCGGCGATATGACAGGTTTTGCGGCAGCGAGCTATATGCGTGGCGTACCCTTTGTACAGGTGCCCACGACGCTGCTAGCCCAGGTGGATTCGTCGGTCGGTGGCAAAACCGGCATCAACCATCCGCTCGGTAAAAACATGGTCGGCGCGTTTTACCAACCGCAGCGTGTGTTGTGCGATCTCGATACCCTCAAAACCCTGCCCGCGCGCGAGGTCAGTGCCGGGCTGGCCGAAGTCATCAAGTACGGCCCGATTGCCGATATGGTATTTTTTGACTGGATCGAAGCACATATCAGTGCCCTGGTCGCGCGCGATGTGCAAGCCCTGGCCCATGCGGTGCGCCGCAGTTGCGAGATCAAGGCCGATGTGGTGTCGCAAGACGAGCGTGAAGGCGGCTTGCGTGCCATTCTTAATTTCGGCCACACCTTTGGCCACGCTATCGAAGCCGGTCTCGGCTACGGTGATTGGCTGCATGGCGAAGCAGTGGGTTGCGGTATGGTTATGGCGGCGCATCTCTCGCAGGCGCTGGGCTTGGTGGACGAGGCTTTTGTGCATCGCCTGACGCGCTTAATCACCGCCGCCGGCCTACCGGTGCGCGGACCGCAGCTCGATGCTGTCGACAACGCGGGACGCTATTTGGACTTGATGCGCGTGGACAAAAAAGCCGAGGCCGGGACGATCCGTTTTGTCGTGATCGACGGGCCTGGACGTGCCCGTATGTGCGCCGCCGATGATGGCACGGTGCGCTCCGTTATTGACCGCTGCTGCGCCGCCTAATGCCTGCCCGCTACGCCAGCGACCCTGCGCATAGCCGGGGTCGCCGCTACCCGCAGGGGCCCGCGCCCACACGGACCGAATTTCAGCGCGACCGCGACCGCATCGTCCACTCCACCGCCTTTCGCCGCTTGGTTTACAAAACGCAGGTGTTTCTGAACCACGAAGGCGATCTGTTTCGCACCCGTTTGACGCACTCGCTGGAAGTAGCCCAGTTGGGCCGCTCTATGGCGCGCACATTAGGCTTGGATGAAGACTTGGTCGAGGCAATCGCCTTGGCGCACGACCTGGGTCATACGCCTTTTGGCCACGCGGGGCAGGACGCGCTCAATGACTGCATGCAGGAATTTGGTGGTTTTGAACACAATTTGCAAAGCCTGCGCGTGGTCGATACCTTGGAACATCGCTATCCCAATTTCGACGGGTTAAACCTCTGCTTTGAAACCCGCGAAGGTATCCTGAAGCACTGCTCGCGCCACAACGCCCAAGCGATTGAGGCGCAGGAACCTGACTATGCGGACGGGCTCGGTGGTGTGGCCGCCCGCTTTTTGGAACGCGGCCAACCCAGCCTCGAGGCGCAGTTGTGCAACCTAGCCGATGAAATCGCCTACAACGCCCATGACATCGACGACGGCGTGCGCTCTGGGTTGATTCAATTGGAGCAAGTGCAACAGCTTCCTTTATTCGCGCGCTACAGCCAAGCGGCATTACAGGCGCATCCGAAGTTGCCGCAAAGCCCCAGGCGCTGGTTATACGAAACCGTGCGTTTGATGCTTAGCGCCCAGATTTACGATGTGATCAAAAGCACGCAGGCAGCCATTGCGCTGGTGGCACCCGAGGATGTGCGGGCCGTGCGCCGCTGCGCTGCGTTGGTGCAATTTAGTCCGCAGATGCAGGAGGAGACCGCGCAACTCAAGGCGTTTTTGTTTGCCTCTTTGTACCGCCACGCCAGAGTGCAAGAGACCATGCAGCGCGCTGCGCAGGTGGTGCGCGATTTGTTCGCCGCTTATGCCAATGACCCGGCGGCGATGCAGCCCGGTGCAGAGGCGGCGTGGCCCGGCGCGGACTTGCACCGCAGGGTTGCCGACTATATTGCCGGTATGACAGACCGATTTGCATCCCGCGAACACCAGCGCCTGACCGGCCTGACATTGTTGGCATGACAGACCTTCCCCGGCGCGACCAGGCCGTATGCGAGGCTATGCAGCGCTGGCTCGAGCGCGCGGTCATTGGGCTCAATCTTTGTCCATTTGCCAAGGCAGTACACAGTAAAGGTCAAATTCATTATGCGGTGAGTGCTGCCTGCGACGGGGGGACTTTGCTGCAGGATCTGGAGCAGGAGATCAGCGATCTGCTCCTACAAAATCCGCAGCTGCGCGACACCACCTTGCTCATCGCGCCGGACGCGTTCCCTGATTTTTGGGATTTCAATGCATTTTTGCGCAGCGCGGATAAGTTGCTCCGCAAAAAAGGGTGGGAAGGGGAAGTGCAAATCGCCAGTTTTCATCCGCGCTATGCGTTTGCGGATGCAGCGCCCGGCGATATGGCCCACTTCACCAATCGGGCGCCCTATCCGACGCTGCATATATTGCGCGAAGCCAGCCTGGACCAGGCGGTGGAGGCATTGCCTGATGCCGCTTTGATTTACGAGCGCAATATCGCCACTTTGCGTGCGCTCGGTCCCGATGGCTGGCGGGCCCTCAACATGGATGGCCCCGATGCGGCTCAGGAGCGGGTGCCTTGAAGCAAGAATTACAGAGCCTCGGTGACGAAGGACGCGGCCGTCAAAGCACCGGTAAGACAGGTGCGCGTGCCCGTGAAGAAGCCCGCGCCAAGGAACTGGCTGCGCTCTTGCGGCCTGGACAATCCATCGCCCTGTTACAGCAACTGCACATCCTCACCCGCGAGGGCCAGCTCAACCAGGACTCTCGGCGCAAGCTCAAGCAGGTGTATCACCTTTATCAATTCATGGAGACCTTGTTGCACGAGTTGGAGCAAGCGCCTGCTGCCGATGCCTTGGCGCCAGAATTGACCGTGGCAGACCATGGCGCCGGTAAGTCTTATCTGGGCTTTATTTTGTTTGACTTATTTTTCAAGTCGCGGGCACAAGGCATGGTCTATGGCATTGAAAGCCGCGCCGATTTGGTGGGTAAATCCCGCGACTTGGCTGCGCAATTAGGCTTTGCACGCATGCGTTTCCTCAACCTCACGGTGGCGCAGTCCACCCGGACGCCCGAATTACCGCAACGCATCGACCTGGTGACCGCCTTGCATGCTTGCGATAGCGCCACCGATGACGCGATTGCCTTTGGCCTTTCCAAGCAAGCGCGCGCTTTTGCGCTAGTGCCTTGTTGTCAGGCGGAAGCGGCGCGTCACCTTGGTAGCAACAAGGCCCTCATGCTCTCGCGCACCCCCCTGGCCGAATTGTGGCGCCACCCCTTGCACACCCGTGAAATGGGGAGCCAAATTACCAATGTGCTGCGCTGCCTGTATTTGGAGGCGAATGGCTACCAAGTCACCGTCACCGAACTAGTGGGTTGGGAGCACAGCATGAAAAATGAGCTCATCATCGCCCGCTACACTGGACACAGAAAACGCGCCGCGGCTGAGCGCATAGTGGAAATCGGTGCGCAGTTCGGCCTCAAAGCCCTGATTGGCAGGCGGTTTACACGACAAACGCACAATTCAGAAGACAACGCGGACAGCCACTAGCGCGTTATGCGCTTTTCGCTGGCTCCTGGAGCTTGATGCCTCCAAGCGCAATTTTTTTACATCACCGACGGAGTTTCTACCCCATGAAAAAATGCATTCAATCTGGTTTTTTGATTTCCCTGTTTTTGGTTCTCAGTGCCTGCTCCACCAGCAGCCCTGACGTTATCAGTCGCCAGGATGCCCAAGTTGCATCCCAGGTGCAAGATGCAGTGGTGGTAAGTGTGCGTGCGGTGACGGTCGATGGCAGTCAATCCGGTATGGGTGGCGCTGCAGGTGGTGTGGTCGGGGCTATTGCTGGCAGCAGCGGTAGCAGCGTCCATCGGGAGCAAACGGGTCTGGGCGTATTGGGCGCACTGGCCGGCGCCATAGCCGGCAATGCCATCGAGCGAATGGCGACCAAAGAAGAGGCCGTCGAAATCATCGTGCAACTGCGCAACGGTGAGCGCCGCGCCATCGTGCAAGCCAAAGGTAATGAAACCTTGGCCCCCGGCGATCCGGTCATTATGGTGACCTCCAGCGGCAAAGTGCGCGTGTCCCGCGCGCCGCGCTGAAGCTGCCTGAACCGCGCTTAGAAAATAGGGGACAGGTCGGGTTTAGCATCGGGGCAATTTTTTAAAGTTGCTTATGGCCCGTCTCCCCCGCCTCAGCCTTCCCGGCTATCCGCACCACGTTATTCAGCGTGGCAACAATCACCAATCGATTTTCAGCAGCGCGGCGGATTACCGATTTTTGCTCGATCTACTGCGCCAGCATGCTCGCCAATGCCAGGTCGCGGTGCATGCCTATGTGCTGATGGGCAACCATTTCCACCTCTTGCTCACGCCGCAAGAAGGCGAGGGCTTACCCCGCATGATGCAGGCTGTGGGGCGCAGCTATGTGCAGTATTTCAATCGCCAGCATCAGCGTAGCGGCACCTTGTGGGAAGGGCGGTACCGCTCAACGGTTTTGCAAACGGAGCGCTATTTGCTGCAATGCATGGCCTATATTGACCTCAACCCAGTGCGTGCGGGCATGGTGGCTGGGCCGCAAGACTACGCTTGGTCCTCGTTTGCGCATAACACCGGCCAACGCGCCGATCCCTTGGTCAGCCCGCACCCCCTTTATTGGGAATTGGGCAACACACCATTCGCCCGCGAGGCCGCTTACCAGTCACTGGTGCAGGCCGGCGTGGAGGGATCCGCGCAGCAAGCCCTGACCGATGCCACGCTGCGTGGCTGGGCCTTGGGTGAAGCAGATTTTGTTGCAGATCTCCAAAAACGCACTGGACGCCGTGTCAGCAAGTCCAAAGCGGGTAGACCGTCTTTGGTGCGGCCGGAAATCCCCTCCTAGCGGCGTTCATCCATTGTGCGTCGCGGCGGCTGGCGTCATCGACCTGCTGAAATTCAAGCAATAAGCGCCAGGTTTTACCGCCTTTGCGCAATTTGTGTCGTTGATTAAATCTGTCCCTAATTATCCATACTTCTATTTTTTGATCATTTAATTGGGATCTGACCCCCATTATTTTTCGAAAAACAATGTTGCATTGCAGTATGCTCACGGTCCTTTGTTATTTTTCCAGGAGTGGGCTATGACCACGGCGTCTGAGATTGCACATTTGGAGCAGTTTGGTTTGTATGCGGGGCAGCAGGAGCATGACGCCTGCGGTGTGGGCTTTGTGGCGCATATCCGGGGCGAGAAGAGCCACAGCATTGTGAGCAACGCGCTCAAGATTTTGGAAAACCTGGACCATCGCGGCGCGGTCGGTGCGGACAAGCTGATGGGCGATGGTGCTGGCATCTTGATTCAATTGCCCGATGCGCTCTACCGCGAAGAAATGGCGGCCCAGGGCGTGCAACTGCCTGCCGCTGGCGAATACGGCGTTGGCATGATTTTTCTGCCCAAAGAGCGCGCCTCGCGCCTGGCTTGCGAGCAGGAAATGGAGCGCGCCATCAAGGCCGAGGGCCAGGTGCTTTTAGGCTGGCGCGATGTGCCTCTCAATGCCGACATGCCCATGTCGCCCACCGTGCGGGAAAAAGAGCCGGTCATACGGCAGGTGTTTATCGGCCGGGGCAACGATGTGATCGTGCAAGACGCGCTGGAGCGCAAGCTCTATGTCATTCGCAAAACCGCCAGCGCGGCGATCCAGCACCTCAATCTCAAGCACAGCAAGGAATACTACGTTCCCAGCATGTCCAGCCGCACGGTCATTTACAAAGGCTTGCTGCTGGCCGACCAGGTAGGCACCTATTTCAAAGACTTGCAAGACGCGCGCTGCGTGTCCGCACTGGGTTTGGTACACCAGCGCTTTTCTACCAATACCTTCCCCGAGTGGCCGCTGGCCCACCCTTATCGTTATGTGGCGCACAACGGCGAGATCAACACCGTCAAAGGCAATTACAACTGGATGAAAGCGCGTGAGGGCGTGATGTCCTCGCCGGTACTCGCTGCCGACCTGAAAAAGCTGTATCCCATCAGCTTTGCCGACCAGTCCGATACCGCTACTTTTGACAACTGCCTGGAATTGCTGACCATGGCTGGCTACCCCATCAGCCAGGCCATGATGATGATGATCCCCGAGCCCTGGGAAAACCACAGCACCATGGACGAGCGCCGCCGCGCTTTTTACGAATACCACGCCGCCATGCTCGAGCCCTGGGACGGCCCGGCTTCCATTGTGTTCACCGATGGCCGCCAGATCGGCGCCACCCTAGACCGCAACGGCCTGCGCCCCTCGCGCTATTGCATCACCGACGATGATTTGGTCATCATGGGCTCGGAGTCCGGCGTTCTGCCAGTGCCTGAAAACAAGATCGTGCGCAAATGGCG